>Ga0325414_1002493_pt1 | contig 18713 bp, 13 predicted proteins | sample PopdelMetagenome_8_FD_206183 | JGI IMG/M metagenome (GOLD analysis project Ga0325414, IMG submission 206183) | Populus deltoides microbial communities from Bellville, Georgia, United States - Leaf-PdKOR-R3 | ecosystem: Host-associated > Plants > Phyllosphere > Phylloplane/Leaf | place: USA... | reverse complement strand
TTTTTTTTTTTTGATTTTTTACCTTGATATTCATCCTGTTTTCTCCTTTATTTTCGGACAAAGATGTGAAATTCATTGATGTGGGTACAAACCTAGTTTAAAAAGACAGATCGCCTAGATAGAATAAAGGACTCGGTCCAAAGTACACAACAGAAATCAAGAAGCTACTGTAACAATGTTTGATGCCTAAAAACAAAGAGACCTGGTGCTAGGTTGAATAAAGCCCTTCCAAGGGCTCCAAACATAGAAACACAAAGCTCTTCTATTTATTTCATTTTCTTGCATATACTGTCACTGGACAAAAAGAAACACAGTCTCGGCATACAATTGCAGAAATACAGTCAACTTTCTACAAACAATGGCAGGACTGGCATACATTATAGATTGTAACTTTATGATGCTAGGTTGCCAGCAGAAGTTGAATTAAAGCTTGCAAAACCTTAGAACAAAAAATGCAGTTGCTCAAGCTATATTATTAAATAATTTTCTGCAGCCAAAAATTCGATGGCAGGGCTTCAAAATGCTGCCATCCAAAAGTTTTGAGTTCAACCACAAAGGTAAAACAGATTCGGTGCTTCTCTGTTTGTTTGAATGGGGAAACTATCTATAGACTGTAGTTAAATAGACATCTGGTAGTTGCATCATCTCACTTCATTAGCCTTATCTGCTCCATCTACTTTTACGTCAGTCCTAACTTCTCCGCTGGTAGGCCTGGAAGATTTCAGTTCAAAATTCAAATAATGGCCAGAAACAAAGAAAGTTCGAATAATATCATACTCTTCATGCTTGCTTCCAAACATGGTCTCAGCAACTTGGCTGATTAGGTAGCAACTGGATTTCAACTTGAATTGGAATACAATTCTAACTCTGGTATCATCAACCCCGAGGTGCATTTAGCCAAAAACTTTTATACTCTATTTATCTAATGCGTGACAGTGTGTGAGTGCTTATCTAAATGAAAAATCTGCAGATTAGCTGTCGCATCTTGGAGAGTTGATTTGGGGGGGCCTAAATGACCAACAATCTATAATGAAGAGGCCAATCAGCTCATGTATAGGAGATAGATTCAAGAGAAAATAGACACCTCAAGTAAAAGACAGAGAGCACATGAGATCACATGTTATACGTCATTTTTAGGTCAATCTGTGCACACACCTTATCCTGGCAAAACACAAGTCCAAGCCTCAGCAGTGTTTGATACCATAAGCATTCCTCTAATAAGACATATCTAGGATACCCTAGACCAGAAACCTCTCCAGATATGTGCTATCACTGTGCATAGTGTACAGAAGCAACAAAATGCAAATTGTTGGACACTTGGATTTCATAAACAGTCTCAAGGATCTAATTACTCAGAGCCTGGAGACTATGAATGAACACAACATATGATTTCATTAAACAGTCTCAAGGATCTAATTACTCAGAGCCTGGAGACTATGAATGAACACAACATATGATTTCATTCATTTAAGGGTCAAACTCTACATCCCTTCTCAACTTTGGCATTTTTCCTTCGAGAACATGACTTTTGTTCTTACAAACTCAATTTTATTCTATTACAGAATGTGGATCACTATGAGATTTTGGTGGCTCATTTACTGAGCTCAAATGGTATTTCATATATCAGATTAGGGTCATTAAACCAGATTAGAAGGTTGCTCTGTGAGGTTCATTTATTCTGAAGTTATCCTTCTAGAGAAGTTCCTTTCGCCTTTGACAAATTGTAGCCTGGCTATTTTATTGTGAAGGTTATTTATAATTGATTGTCAATACAAACTTACAAACAGCAATAATTTCATAATAAAGGAAAAGAGTCAGGAAAAGTGCACTTACAGTCCACTTAAAACTTTGATGGTGTCATAGAATAGCCATTGCAGAGTCACAACAGGTCCAACAAGCATTATCCTTATAGGAAGGCTTCTTGTAAATAAGTTGGAAAACCCAATTTTCCTCACAGCCTGCTTATGTGAAAGAAAGTTGTCTAGGTCATGTTCTTTAACAGTAAAGATAAGTATCCTAAAACACAATTTGAATAGCGGATAATACCAGAATGAGGCTATCAGCCTTTTTGCTATAAAGAGAAGCAACAATGTTATCAGCTGGATTAGAAATAAAGCTACCAACAGAGCCAGCAGTGTATCCAGCTAAACATGTCACCCCAAGCTGTTGAGCTTTCGAGCAATCCTCTTTCCTTCTTTTAATAACATTACAGTAAAGAAAGTCTACGGAATGCTCAAATGTTGAGAACATAACCATAGAGACTGTGGAAAAAGTTGTCACAAGTGTCAGTACTCATGCATTGAGAAACTATCAAGGTCACATATTTCAGACTATCGAGTCCTTCATATTTCAAATTCAAGTGATCTTGAAAGAGATAATATACATAAAAGGGAACACTTAAAGTTGGATGCAGTAAATGGTGTGATGAACATTTAGTTGAACTGTAATTTAGAGTAATTGAAGTTTAAGGCTTGTGCAATTACATGGAAGGTTTCGACCCCATAGCGGAACAAGCCCTCTGTAAAAACTGCAATAGAGAAAAAAATTTAACCTTGAAGCACACACATAATGACACCAAAAGGACCCAAAAGAATGAAGGCATAGGTTATGAATTCCTTACCCAAGAAACCCTTCTGTTCTATAAACCTTAGGAAACCCATCAGCCAATCCTTTAGCAAAATGGGGCTGTGCTTGAACTCTAACTTTAACAGCTTCGAAAGGGCAGAGAGCCAAATTGGCAAAAACTTCAGCAGAGGCACTGCTCATAAAGAAAATAAAACTCCTGTTGCAATCAACCAACACGTTGGAGTAAAGGGTCTTGAAATATTCATATAAACCAAATCGACAACCACCTTGAGCACCATAACCAAAGAACTTCCCTGCCCACCCTCTCCAAAAAGCAGAAGGCCCTTGCTCTCTCAATAAAGTAGTAAAACATGAGTATATGCTATAATACTTGACGGGGTTCACCTACAAATCAAAATTAACAAAAACATGAATATTATTTGTTCGATGCCCTCCAAAAGACAATTAAATTAAGTAACAAACAAAAGGCCTAAATACAACTTATTCACTTGATGGGGATCACCGAAGAACATCATTCTATGATAAAAACCCAACCTTCTATAAAAAAAACACAAATAATAGATTCCACAACAGAATTAAGCAAGATATTGACCTGCATGTTTACTTTTAAAACATCAAGAGGCGTGATTGCAAGATGGGTGGTTCCAGCACTTAACATTCCACTAACAGCACAAAGAGCATAGTATCCTGTTGCTGCTCTGCATTCTTGTGCTTTCAGTCTCCTTTGATCTTTCTCCATAACCATGTCAGCAGCTCTCTTGTTCTTTACTTGTCTTCAATTGTTAAGACATTCAAAAACAAAAACCTATTATAATTTCTCTTTCACAGAATCATAATTGATGTCTGAAAGTTGTATCGGATTTTACAGGACAGATGTTGTTAATTTCATGGAGAATCTGACAGCAACTCTGCAAGAATTTACAAGGGTTTATGCCTTGCCTAATTTATGCTGTGTTAGTTGCTTCTTTTTTTTCTTTTTTCTTTTTTTGTAATCTAAGGTAGTGTTTCATACTCTCCGTACAAAAACAATAAATACATGTTTATTAAAGAATTTATTTTTATAATTTTGGAGTAAATTTTTTTATTTCTAAAATAGAGATATAAAAACATATTCAGATAATATTTTTTTATTTTTAAAATATCAATATAAAAAATTCTTAATTTTAATATTATCCAACTAAAAACAGGAAGAACAAAAATAATTATTATTATAGTTTTAAAATACAACCTGGACCAAAGGTTTAGAGAGTTAACTCAGATTAATTTAAATCAATTATTTTTTTAAAAGATCAAAATAACATTATTTTGACTAATTTTTTTTATTTAAAATTCAATAGGTGTTTGCTCCGGAGTTTACACCGGGTCACGACTAGACCTGAGTTTTTGATTGAATTAAGTCAAATCAGGTCAATATTTTCTTATGAATTGGTCCAGTCCTTAGGCCAACTAGGTCCCAAGTTGGCCCATTAGGCTGGTCTATGTTTTATAACTAAAGTTATTATATTATTATTAATTCTAATATTGAATACAAATTAAAGTAAAAAAATAATATCTAAATATTTTTTTATCGGTGTAAATTTGATATTAATATATATTAAAGATAAAATAGAATTTTTTATATTTTATTCTCTTGTTGTAGACAAAAATAGTGATAAAGGATTTGTTATAAGTCAAAACCTTGAAAGACTAATAACACCATATATATAAGAACACTATAAAAATGCTTAATTTTATTCTTTCATGTTTCCACTTGCCAAAAAACTATTACAACTCTTTATATAGAAAAAAAAATAGCTAGAAAACCCTAATTACATTGAATAGAAAAATAAACTAGAAACAATTATATCCAATTATGAAAAAAAAACTAGAAAAGTATCATAATAAAGAATAGAAAAATAAAAATAGAAAGAGATAAAAATAACTATGAAAAATATCTATTTTTGTTAATATTCTTGTACATCAGTCTCTCTAGATTGAAAGGAACTCATCATCAAGTTTAGGCTTCAGTTAAAAATTATCTTATATCAAGAACATCCTTTTAAGCATGAGCTATCTCATCGAGGGTAACACCTTTATACAGACTACCTTACCATAGGCCCCTAACACAATATATTTATATGGGTCGTCCCATCATAAATACCTAACACAATATCTTTGTGTGGGCCGCCACATCATAGGACTTACTACTAAGATTTCAGATGACAATAATTGATGTAGAAAAAACAATACATTATTTTCCAGATGTCTTTATTTATTAGAAAACCTCTTCATCCCCTTTTATATAAGCACATTCTGTAACTTCTTCCAACCATGGTTGTTTTGCAACACATAATAAAGCAAAATAAACACCAAGGATTGTTGGGCTCTTTTCCAGCCATGGTTGCTCAACATCACACACAAAAGCAAAATAACTATTATAACCCTATTTTATACCATATTTTTTCAAAACTTTTCCACAAAATCCAAAAATAGTAAAGAAAAAAATCCAAAAAATATATTTTTGATTATTTGCGTCATTTTCAACATTTTAAATGTTTTTTCAAAAGAATTCAAAAATTAAAATTTTGATTTTATTATTAAATATCTTTTCAGAAGAATTTAAAATTCAAAAATTCATCACATAAGCTCATTGAGTGTAAGTGGTGGCTTTCGAACTCATTTTGAACATGAACAAATAAGACTAGCCAAAGCTTAAGTTATCATTTACCATCCTCCCGGATCCAACCCTTGTATTTCAAAAGTGAGGATTAGACCCTGTTACCAATGCGTGTAGTGAAGCTAGATAGTGTCACGTGTCAAGAAAGAGTACAAACCTGTTGTTGTGTAGCTAGAATGACTTTAGTGAACACTTTCATTTGATAAGAAAGTTGTTCAAGATCTGAAAGAGCTGGAGTAATTGTGGTGAGGAGGTCAATTATTCTTTTGTGCCTTGGATTTTCTAAGCGATCAGCAATGAAAATGTTTTTTGATGATGGGGTGTGAGATGAGAATAAACTAGCTTTTATTCGGGTTTCCACGGACAATGCTGTTAATAAAGTCATTTTTTTTTTTGAACTGGATATGGGTCTTTCTGGATTTGCTTGATGGGCTAACTAGGGCGACTGGACTTGGCCACTGATTGATAGGCTGACAGGGTGACTAGACATGGCCACTAGTTAACGAGCTTAAATGTGACTGAACTTGGTTGTTCCACACTCTCCTAAAAACCAAGTTTCATACTAGAATATAAGACCCTCCGATAGTTAAGTTAGTAAATATAAAAAGGGAAATAATGTACAAGAAATAAAAGGATAATGAAGAGCAGATGAACTATATGTATGATTGTTTTTCTTGATTGAACTTGCAAATGGGTTTGTTTGTTTATTTATTTATACATCTCGATCATGTGAGCTTACCTTATGAAGAGTAAAGTAATGATAGAGAATAATTATTCTCCCTTGCAGGTAACCTAAAAATATGAGTTGTTATTGTTTCTTATTATTTCATTGGTGAGAAAGCTGACAATCAAAGGTGATTGACATGAAAGACTGGTGCTCCTTGAGGAGTTAGGTTGGTGGGAGATAGCTATTAGGAAGATTGGTATACTCCCTTTGAAAAAATAGGTTAATGAGAGAAAGTAATGGCTAAGAAAAGCAGACGTCGTTTTAATAGTTCTTTCATAAACACAAAATAACATGGTGCTATTCTAATTTTTCTTGGAAGTCTTAATTTGCATTTAGGTGGAAATTTTAGGAAATTATGTGGGATTGGTCCCGTGATGGATTTTTCTTTGTTTGAGTTGCCAACCCAAATAAAAAGCATTTTCTTTATATGCATCACCAAACTTGTTACATTTTAATTTCTTGTTTAATTTTAAAAAAATTATCTAAATATAACCCCCACAACCCAAGAGACTACACACATTCCGATTACTTAAGATGTGCACAACCAAAGCTAACTTAAATATTTGTCCTTTTTTTATATTTTTTAAAAGATCCAATGATACTACTTGACTGAGTTATTTATTATATTATATATTTATTATTGCAAGATCATTTCTTGGCAATTAGATAATATTGAAAAAGGTAGCATAACATATTTTTTAAGTGCCCATGCATAATCTATTATTCTTTGTATATCAATAATAAATCTTTTTTTCAGGTTTTTAATAAACTATTTATAATCAAATCATAATATTCACATAAATTTCCTTCTTCCACTTTTTATTAAATTCAAATCGAAAATAAATATAATACAAAAAGCAAAATCACAATCATATCAAGATTGATTGAAAATATTATTTGTTAGTATTTCTTTCAAAATTCTTAAAGACTAGAAAGAAAAAAAAGGAGCTTATTGTATAAAAAATTAACTTGAGAATACCTTTTAGGTAAAAAGAGAGAGAGAAAGACAAAAAAAAAAAAAAAACTAAGAGTAAAAAGAACATCAATCAACCGAGCAAAGAGACCCAAATTCGATGACCACAAGCCTAAGCTTAGATCATGGGCATGCTGCTTTCCATCTTGGGCTTTCAATAATTAGGCTTTGTAGAAAAACAAACGTGCATGCCACTACACCTTCACCGAGGATGCCACAATAGACAACATCATTTGATTTTGGTATTGTGTCTTGTCATTCAAATAGTCATATACATGGGAACCTTGCCATTGTTTAGGAATGCAAAGCGACAATTAAGGGACAAAACATGCGGTAGAAACACTAACATTAACTTAAATTCACCTTTCAAAACAGAAGAATAAAACAAAGTAGGAGTACTGATCATGCTTTTCTTTTTCTTTTTTTTAATCATTACGTGTTATTTCATAGATACTTGCAAATATGAAGACTCAAGTCCATCATTCCGTTCAATTAAAGGTATGTCATCCAAGCTGACAGTAGTGAATTTATGAAATATTCCGCTCGACTGGCCTCAATTCTGAACTCTGATGCTCTGTGTTTATGTTGTTGTTTTTTTTTTTTTTTGTGTTTGTTATTGGTTGTTGATTACTGCTTGTTGGATTGCATATTTATGGTGAAGGGAAGTCTAGATGGAAGTGTATCAATCCATTTTGGCAGGTGGCAAAATTAATTTTATCGAAGGGGATGTTTGCTAGCAGTATGTGATTATACAAGTGATTTATCCAATTCATTGACATATCATCGGGACTTTTTTTCTTTGTTTTTCTTTGTTTTTTTTCCTTTTCTATTTCAGAGTAATAATTAAGGCTATTCATTTCGAATTAATTTGTAGAGTATTGACGGTGGACTTAACCAATAAATTTCAGACACTGATCGTTAAATGGTTGGTGTTGTTTAGACAATTCACTGGTGATGAATAGGATTGCTAGGAGGGAAGGTGAAAAATAGGTTAAGATTAATAGAGTGTGATTGTCTGTCTCCCACTTGGGAAATAAGAAGCTATGATTTGTATTCCTTGTGCCACACAGCATCTTAAATTAAGCAGACAATGTCTATCATTTGAATTACTTAAAAAAGGAAGAACCTGGATATGAAAAATTAGTTATTTTACTAACATTAACATGCTGACATGGCCTAATGTCATTGTCTGTTCGGTTTCTTTTTGTGTTTGGATTTTGAACTGGTAATATATGATCATAGACATTTTTCCAACCATGTCTTTTGGACATTCTTGGCAGGTGCCTTCTCTCTCTCCAAATTAAGTTATAGAGAAAGATTCAATGTTTTTGGAAAATTACTAGATGTGCAAACCAAACCCAAGATTTAATTGCTTCATAACTTATTTTCATGAGCATGCATTATTATAGATTCAATGCCGTCAAATGGATCGTGAGTTCTGTTCTTGTCTTCGATTTGGCAGTGATTGTTTTTCACAACATATATATAGTTGGTATTGGTATTAATTTCTTGACATTTTTTTATGCAGGCTTGGTGAATCCTAACACTTTTGAGACAGCCCATATAAGTGTTTGATCTGAAAAGCTTGACAGCAATCCCTTCTCCTCTGATATAAACTCTATTCCAGGGAAAGGAGGGTTGTTCATTGGTTGTAAAGATGAGGGGAGCTGTTCTTGTAGCACTTGCTGCTACGGTGGGGAATCTGTTACAAGGATGGGATAATTCAACCATTGCAGGTATTTACATGCCAGTATACCATTATTTTCATATAATATAGAAATCAAATATCTTTTTTGTTCATTGCATTATTTATTGTCAAAGTTGCATTCTGGTCGTTTGCATTCCATGCTGTGATTCTTGATTCATGAGCAAGCTGGTATTTTTGGTTTTTCTTATCCTCAACTCTTTCTTTTTGGTTGCTGAGAATATGAAGATATTAAAGGACATAGAAGTTTTGAGTCCATAGTTTAATGGAAATCTCAACTTTAGGTGCATCAAAAGGCTTTTGATTTACAGTAATGAAAGTAAAGTCTATATAAGATTCGGAAGAAGGGAAAAAAACATGGCTTCGTATCAATTTGCGTTGTGGAACTAAATATTGTGGCCTTCTGTTTTCAGGATCCATTCCTTACATCAAGGAGGAGTTAAATTTGCAGTCTCAACCAGCAGTAGAAGGGCTGATTGTAGCCATGTCAATTATCGGTGGCACTACCATCACAACATTTTCTGGAACAGTATCAGATTTCTTCGGAAGACGTCCGATGCTGATAATGTCGTCAATTCTTTATCTTCTAAGCAGCATAATTATACTATGGGCTCCCAATGTTTATGTCCTACTTTTGGCGAGACTACTTGATGGTTTTGGAGTTGGTCTTGCTGTCACTCTTGTTCCTTTATATATATCTGAAACGGCTCCATCTGAGATGAGGGGGCAATTAAATACACTTCCACAGTTTATGGGTTCAGGAGGAATGTTTTTGTCATATTGCATGGTGTTTTTCATGTCAATGATGGATTCACCAAGCTGGCGGCTGATGCTTGGGACTCTGTCAATCCCCGCTGTCATTTATCTAGCATTGACGCTTTTTTTCTTGCCTGAATCTCCAAGGTGGCTTGTGAGTAAAGGAAAGATGATCGAAGCTAAACAGGTTTTGCAGAGACTTCGTGGTAGGGAAGACGTTTCAGGTTTGTTTGTAAGCTTGCATTCTCAGTGGAACTCTTCTATTTCTTCCATGTGGTTGAGATTTTTGGTGGCAAATCTAAAGCTCCTATGATCTGCAGGTGAGCTGGCTTTGCTACTTGAAGGTCTTGGTGTTGGGACCGAAACAACAATAGAAGAGTACATTATTGGCCCAGCCAATGAGATCACTGGTGAAACTGATGCGAAAGAACATGTTAAATTATATGGGCCCGAGGAAGGTGTCTCGTGGATTGCCAAACCCGTCACCACTGGATTCAGTAGTTTAGGGATGTTGTCCCGTAACGGCAGTTTGGTAAACCAAACCGTGCCTTTGATGGATCCACTTGTCACTCTATTTGGAAGTGTCCATGAGAACATGCCTACAACGGGAAGCACACGCAGCTTGCTTTTTCCAAACACTGCAAGCATGGTGAGTGTTGGAGAAAATCAAGGTAGAAATGAACAGTGGGACGAAGAGGGCGACAAGGATGGCGAGGACTCTTATCCAGAAGCTTCTAGATCTGATTCTGATGACAATTTGCGAAGCCCGTTACTATCACACCAACATTCTAGCATGGAAAAGGGCATCAGTCAATGGCGCAATAGCAGCCTCGTAAATTCTGGGGAAGAAGGTGCGATGGGTATTGGTGGGGGATGGCAGCTGGCATATAAATGGTCTGAGAAGATAGGTAAAGATGGTAGTAAGGAAGGAGGGCTTCAGAGGATATATTTGCACCAGGAAGGTACGATTGGTTCTCAGAAGCATTCAGTTACATCCTCTGCTGGAATTGACATTCCTGAAGATGAGTTTGTACAAGCTGCTGCTCTGGTTAGCCAACCTGCTGTTTGTTCTAAGGACATACTGGGTCAAGCATCAGAAGGTCTAGCAGCTATTCACCCTTCAGAAATTTCTGCTAAAGGTCCAAGCTGCGGTGACCTTTTTGAACCAGGAGTTAAGCGTGCATTGATTGTTGGAGTAGGGCTTCAAATACTCCAGCAGGTATATCAGGACATTTTGCAACACGAGTTGTTTATATGAGATTGTTCCTTGTAGCAAATTCTGCTCTTTCTGGATTTCAACAACCGAATCTTTGAATTTCATAACTCTCCTAGCTGACTGCTTTGTTTGAGAGAAAACATCGGTTTTATTTGGTTTTATCATTTGGCTGATGAACGCAATTCAACAATAATCCTTCACCTGCTCTGATGCATAACATTTTGTCGTTCATCAATGAACTAATTCTTGTTTTATCAATCATCAATTATAATATTAAACGTAGATTTTAAATGTTCCATCTTTTTTCCTATTTATGCCTCATGTGTAATCTTCTTGTTTCTACAGGTTGCTGGCATAAATGGTGTTCTCTACTACACACCCCAGATTCTTGAGCAAGCAGGGGTGGTAGTTCTTCTATCAAGTCTGGGCTTGAGTTCAGCTTCTGCATCTTACTTGATGAGTATTCTCACTACATTCTTGATGCTTCCTTGCATATTTCTTGCCATGAGACTAATGGATGTCTCTGGCAGAAGGTCAGTTTCTTCTAGTTAAGAATTTTCGGTTTTGTTCATTTAGAAACTATGAGTTCTTTATATTTCTAGTTGAGAGCCACTTCTGCCAACAGACTCTTTTGCTTCCTTCAGATCTATTTTGCTGTACACCATTCCTATCTTGGTAGCATCGCTAGTTGCTTTTGTCCTTGGCAGTATTGTCAACATGGACTCGTCTTTGAAAGCAGTGATCTCTACTGGCAGTGTTATGATCTATTTGAGTTGTTTCGTCATGGGCTTCGGAGTAATTCCAAACATCCTCTGTGCTGAAATTTTCCCGACTCGTGTTCGTGGCATTTGCATCACAATATGTTCTCTGACATATTGGATTGGAAACATCACGATCACGTACTCGCTTCCTGTTATGCTAAACTTCTTTGGCCTTTCTGGTGTCTTCACAATCTATGCCATTGGATGCGCGGTGTCATGGATTTTTGTTTTCTTGAAGGTTCCTGAGACAAAGGGCATGCCCCTTGAAGTCATCACCGAGTTCTTTGCTGTGGGTTCCAAGAATGATTGACCTGAGCATCCTACTAGAGATCAAATTTCACTGTTGTTTTAGTTCTACTGGAATGATTCCCTGTTTTTTTTTGGACCTGTCAATGTCCTACCCCTCTTTCTTTTTTGTCATTTTTAATGTTGGGCACTTGCTGATGTTGGTTCAGCAGTGGCTAGTATGGCAGTCTAGCAGAGATAAATCGTTGGCACAGAAAGTGTTTTAGCCCGTAAATCAAATTTCTATCATAGGCACTGCAGCAAAAAGAAAAGTTTTGGTTTTCACATTTGCGTAAATCACTTGCTGATGTTGGTTTTCACACTTGCTGGTGTCTTCACAATTTATGCCATTAGTATCTTTCTATTCAATAATAACCTTAGCATTTTAGCTTCTTTATCATCCATGGTATTAGCTCTAATTATAATAATTTTTATTTTCTTGTGATAATTCATTATAATCTTAGATCTCGACACAAACTTTATAATATTTGATATAGTTCTTTATAATAATAATTAGAAAAAAAACTTTTTTTTTCATGATTGCTTTCATTTCATCCCAAGTCTTCATGGTCTCTTTCTATTACTTATTTTTTCCTATACAAGTCGATCACACCAAATAATAGTATAGTTAGTAAACTCAATGACAAGTTTTACTTTTTTTTATCCTAGAGTAATGGTGATAGTAAAAAATCAACTTCACTTTCTTTTCTCATTCCAAATAAGCTTTTAGATAGTTTTCCGCCTTGAAAGTTGGAATATTCATCTTAATAATGTCCAAATGTAAACCCAAATCTTTATCAAAACCATCCTAAAATCTATTCTCCATGTCTGCTCTTCTATGGTTGAATTGCTCAAGTGACTGAACTATCCCAGGATTTTAGTTTCTATATGGCCGAAACTTACCAACATAGTTATCATCAAAATTCTTGGCCTTTTCATCTGTATTTTTTGATGTAGATTCTTCTAGAGATAAATTAACTCATCTCATAGACCTTCCTTCCAAACCTCTACGGTCTGACCCATCTTAAAGACTAGCCATTTAAGTTTTCAAACCAGCCATCCCACTTAGGTGAATTAACTCCAATTATTATTGCATGGTCAAATAACCTGATTCACGATTATTCCTATCTTTTGGTGATGGTGATCCACTCTTAGTTGTCATCGTCAAGAATTGAAAATTAAGTTAGTAGCAATATACACACTCCATCACGTGTTTACACTTAATAGATCTCACTTCTCTCATGTTTCACGTAATTTTTTTGATTTTCACTCTAATATGCTCACATTCACCTTTTACCACTTAATTCTCAAGATTTCAGTTATTTAAAGAACTAGTTCACGAAAAAATAAAGATTAATATCTTAATGACATAATCAAATAATATAAACACTCAATAAACAATAAAAATTGAAAACTATTAATACAAAACTAGGAATATGAAATCGCAAATATCAAAATGAATTCGTGCAAAATATGAATGATACGAAGACATAAAAAAAACTTTGAAAATTAAGAAACTAATGGTATAAGATTTAAACCACTAAAAATAACAAAAGCATTATATATATATATATATACATACAAACACACACACGGTGGTGAAAACTAAAACAAATATTTAAAAACTACCTGTTTTTTAAAAAAAAATTCAAGAAAGACCAACCAAATAAACTTAAAATATCTCAAATCAAGATTTATCTCCAAGAAACCCCAAGAATTAATATTGTTTTTAGATTTAAATCAAAAGTGGTTGAATTCTATGTTTCTTAAATCAAAATTTGCAACAAACCCTAAAAATTTATTTTTCTTGTGATTTTTCTTTATTCTTTCTTTTATAAAACTTTATTTAATCAAGATGACAAATAATTTCTTTTTTTAAAAAATGCAACTAGGTTTTAGAGAAGATAAAGAACTCGGTAACAATAACTATGTGAAAAACTTGAAGATGAAAGGGATATAACATGATTTAAAGCCTCGCTCTAATACCATTTAATGCGAACCTAATGGATATAAAGATTAAAAAAAAAAACCCATAGTCGAATCTATTTTTTTCTAAGAAAGCTACATTCAGGCTTGTGATTGAGTTTGATATAATAATTACCTGTATCGAAGCACAAAAACTATAGAAACTAAGCCCCCATACAATGCCTATAAAAAGATGCGAACAAGAAGTATAAAAAACACCACGAAGCTTGGTTAGTTCTTTGATAAGTCATAGTAGCTGAATCAAGAACTAAATTAAGAGAATCATTTCATAATTACACAATAAATTATTTTGAAATCAAATTTTGTAAAAAAAAAAAAACTAAATACAAGATAAATAACTCTATTTATAATAAGTAAAAACATCATAAATAATGTTGAAAAAATAATAAAAGAGTTCTAAATAAAATAGAAAAAGAATCCTAAATCAACTAAAAAAACTAATACAACTCTCACATAGTAGCTTCTAGACCTTATCATAAGGCCTTCTCAATATTTGATTGCTATGAAATTTTAACTCTATATAAAAACAAACCTTTAAAACTATCGAAAAATTTCTTAGCTCGATCTAATGGTTGGATCGAAAAATATGCTTTGCAGAGAAAAATTGTGCATTAAAGAATATAAGTCCAAAACTGCCTTTAATGTTTTTAAATGATACATATACCTTGTCAATGAGGAAATCTACAAAACAAAAGAAAATACAAGTTGCTGACATGGAAACCCTTATTAAAATAATTCCAATTGTCTCCACCTATATTGTTCTTATAGAAAAAGAATTCTTGCTAAAAAGAAGTTCATAAATCATAAGGAAACAAATAGCAAAAACTTATACAACAACTTTTGACCTAACTTCAAACATGTCGTTATCTCTCATCTGAATGAATTACTGGAACTATCATATGTGCATAGAAAGCTTGAGATGTTTAGTTTCCAACTCAACTAGAATTATAGAAAAATTTCACTTGTAGCTTCAGATATGGTCTAAACAGTACATAAATGTCTAGTCTAACAAATTTCCAACTTATTAGCCTAAATATCCAGAATCACCAATCAATCCCTCTTGAATCCTCGTAGTTTCAGACCTTATAATATGCATAATTGGTGCCTTTTAATGGATGCTTTGGGGATGGTCACTAATTTGTATAAATAAGATTAAAAATGATTATCACTATTTTCATTAGCATTGGTATTGTTTTAAAAAAATGAGTTTATCACTAATATATATAGTTATATTCATGTTATTTTCTTGTAGGAATTTGAGCAAAACAAAAGATGTTTTAAATTTTATTAGCCTTGATAATTGAATTATTGAATGAGTGAATTTCTGAATAACCTAACCTTCTTGATGGGGAGGATTTAAGTTAGAAGACTATTAAGGCACCTTTATCTATTTTGACTTTAGTGGATAAATTTATCCATTTTGATGGTGTAATGAACTGAGTGGAAATGACCATCTGTTGAAATGTGTAGTTGATGACTTTCCATACCACCACAAGATCAAGATTCTTATTTATATGTTAATGATGGAGATAATGTTTGATTTATACTTCTTTTGTGTTAAACCTTTTACTTTCTCAATATTTTGACATTTTATTAATGTTGAATTACTTTAAGTTAAAGTTCTTTATAGTCTTGACTGTTTAAAAATGTTTTAAAATTAAAAATTATGTTTAGATGTTTCACATTATGTTTGTATTGTATAATTTGAAGTTAATTTATTTTTAGATTTGAATTAGAATCATGTATGTTGAATTAGTATTTTGAATTGTGTGTGTGTGTGTTACACACACAAAATATAAGATTTATAACGAAACATCGAAATGCTCTAGAATTAAAATATAAAAAAATGGAATACTAATCGGAATAGAATAGACAATCTTGGTTTAGATGTTGAATGTTAGATGATCTCTCCATGTTTGGAGAAGATGCAAGTTCAAGAAGCCTTGTTATTCTAGGAATGGAACCCTTTATTTTGTTGATTGAGACTCAACTTTTTGACCATGGAACAAGTTCACTTCTACGCCTTCAATTTCATTTGAATACCATACCTATGTTAGGCTAGAATTTGTGTTGAGACATTTAAAAGTCAGAAGCTTATTTGCACTCAATAAGGAAGGCACGCGAGTGAGAAGTTGCATGAAGAGATGGCATTTTCTTATCTGGATATTAGGGAAAGTTAAGAGAAGTTTATGTAGTTACTAAGGTTTTATTTTGCATTGTGATTCAATTGTACTTAAAAAAAAATTAGCTTTAAATTATTTTTTGTTTTTTTTTTCATCTTTATGTGCTAGTATAAAAAAAATTTTTAATTATTTTAATATACTTACAAACAAAAATTACTTTAAAAAACATTATTTATGGCAATTCTATACACGTTCTAAATTGAGCCGTAAAGCAGAAACTACACAGATGTGGAAGGCTGGTGGCATAAGCAAGTGAGTTCTCTGCATCCTGCCATGTTCGCTTCATTGTCTAGGCGGTTGTTGCTTGTCCCTTTAGTGCTTTGCAATTATGCTTGGGAGGAAAAAAAAGACATCGCTTCTCCCTTTCAACCCTGATGTATGAGATATTTACAATCTTTTTCCTACAAGGATAACCTCGGATTTGTAGTAGATGGTGTGCTTTCTGTAGGATAAAGAACAGTCACCTTCTCGAGCCTCTTTTGGAATATCACCACTTTCCAACCTTGGATTCATTAGATTGGATAAAACGCATAAGATAAGGGCTAAGGCATCTACTTTATGCTTTCTCTCTTCTCCCGATTTCTCTTGCGTGCCAATTCACTATTTTTGTGATGTGATGCCATACGCAGAGAAAACGAGTTGGGAGTTGAAGAAACTGGAATTCGAAATAGATGGCAAACAGGTAATGGATCGAGAGGGAAATAATTTATAAAGAAATTGCGAGTACTACAAGGTATAGAAATTAGAACGCAAAGAGAACATAATTCAAAAAGGAAGATGTAGATGCTGGATGATTGCTCGAGCTCGAATCTTGATTTATGCTATAATTTAAGCAAAAGTGGAAGGTGGGTATCAAATGTCAATGACCCCTTGGAAGTTTTCTTGATAGAAAATGAATCTTCAAAAGCTGAAGTGTGAAAAAATTGACTTTAAAGTGCCTCTCCTTCATTGCCAGTGGAAGTTTAGATAGATCCAGCCGCAAAGACAATCAAAAGGGTGATTAAAGAGTTAATGAGAGATTATAAAACTAACGAGTGTTTAGTCCAATAATAACACTTGAATCAAAGCGGTGTCTCATCTGCCCAGGTACGGATGACAATGCTCAGAACCTAATCCTGAAATAATTTAATCTCATTGTGCGAAAACCAGCCATGCTTAAGATCTAACCTGGTAAGAGCTTAATCCTGTTGTGCAACAACTGGCCCGAAGGTTCAACTGGAAACTTCATAGCCCATTATATATCAATGCTCAAAATGGAGACATGGAGAGAGATAAATTAGCCTTCAAATTCAAAAAATGTACTCAATGATATAGCACATTAAAATTCACTGATATACACACACACACACACACACACAGCTTACGATCTGTAATTTGGTTATGCTAAGCAGCTTCACAGTACAACCCAAAGCTGTTCTCTCTGTTTGTCAAGGCAAGAAAGCGCCTGCGTCATAGGCACGATTTATATTACAATTATTGGCATTGCCATCTTCTCTAGTGCTCAACTCAACCTCAGTGGCATTTCCACCACCACAAGAGGAGGAGGCGGAGGTGGAAGCAGGAAACTGACCACATTTCTGACACCTAGCCACCACCAAAATCTGACGGCAAGAGGGACAAGAGGAATGAGAGCCGAGCCATTTGTCAATGCATCCAACATGGAATCCATGTCCACACTGAGGCAAAACCCTCACTTCATCTCCTTCAACAAACTCACCTAAGCAAATTGCACACTCTGTTGTTCCAAAGCTGGTGGTGGCGCCCCCACCTCCAGCAGAGTAAGTGAACCTGGGGAGAAGCTGGAGGTTCTTCTTCTTCACACCCTTGTTAGCTTTGGCCTGAGGAGGTAGCCCACTGGAGGCGCCACCGGTGAGACGGCGGAGCCAGGCACAGCGAGCCGCCGCTATGAGGCCCACCACACATATCAATGCACATAAAAGAGCTGCTAATATAACGACAAAGTCGGACTCCAGGTTCACCGCCGCTGGTGGCTCAGCCGCCTTGGTGTTGAGTATTCTGGTAAAGCGAGGCATGAATGATTGCTGTGGAGCAGAGCAAGGATCGGGATGTTGAGTTGTTGGAATGTTGATGAAGTAAATGGAGATATCAAGAATTAAAATCTTGGAGGAGGTTCTTGTTTTTATAAACAAAGAGAGGGGTGGGTTGGGGTTTTCCAGAGATTCAAAGATTGGTAGGCAGTTTCAGTTCCCATGGGGATGTAATGAAAGGGGGATGGGAGCAATTACAGAGTCAGTGGAAGTAGGGGGCAGGTCCTCCGTGCTCTATTATTATTATTTTATTATTATTATTATTATAGATAAGATACCCTGCAATTTCTTGGTTGGGCCATTTTGTTTGATTTTCAATTATAGTCAATTGGTTGGGGTGATAATATCTTTTGGAGTTTTGGTACCCTTATAATAATAATAATAATAATAATAATAATAATTTAAGTTATTAAGATTTTCTTCTTTTTTTGTTTTAATTGTTGGAATATTATTTGGACCATTTCGAGTGTAAATCCTTTCTTATTCGGTCCAACTTTAATTCGAATTGAATTCATACATCTCAAATTTTTCATTTTATCTTTTGTTTAAATGTAGTATTTGTTTAGTATTGAAGTCTAAAGTATTTTTTAATTGAAAATATATTAAAATAATATATTTTTTTTATCTTTATCTTTAGCACATCAAAATTATCTAAAATATTTTTTTAAATAATTTAAAAATTATTTTAAAAAAATAAATTGTAACACAAAAATAAAATCTCATTTAAGCTCTTAGTGAAATATTGGAGGATAATTCATATATTATGAAGTTTGAGGAGTAAAAAGTTCAATGATAATAATGATAATGATTTCATATAATTAATTCAAGTAA
>Ga0325414_1002492_pt1 | contig 18716 bp, 10 predicted proteins | sample PopdelMetagenome_8_FD_206183 | JGI IMG/M metagenome (GOLD analysis project Ga0325414, IMG submission 206183) | Populus deltoides microbial communities from Bellville, Georgia, United States - Leaf-PdKOR-R3 | ecosystem: Host-associated > Plants > Phyllosphere > Phylloplane/Leaf | place: USA... | reverse complement strand
GTGGTATAAAATAAATACCTAGGGTGTGTTTGTTTTTATAATTTAATCTTTGTGCTTAAAAAAATTAAATTAATGTGTTTTATGTGCTTTTCAATAATTTCGATTATGTTAATCTTAAAAATAAAAAAAATTCATTAAAAAATATTTTTACAAAAATACACTACGGCACCGTTTGGGAACGTGGCTGGGTTCCCAAAAAATTTGAATTTTTTTTTTGCTAAAATTTAATATGGTTTATACGTTTTGGTTCGTTTTGATGTGTTGATATCAAAAATGATTTTTAAAAAATAAAAAAATATCATTAACATGTATTTTGACACGAAAAATTATTTAAAAAGCACCCGTAATTACACTGCCAAACACGCTTTACATCTTATTATCAAGACACTCGATTTCAATTTATTTTAGCGGGATAATTTTTCTATTGAGAAAAAATTTAATTTCTATTCAAATATAAATTAATTCAAATTTAAAATATTAAAAAAAAAAAAAACACACGCCCAGCTTTGCCCTAAGGCTAAAACCCTCCTATGGTATTTCAACCCCCTCGCTCTCTCTCCTCACACAAAAGCAACCATAGCCGCCTCCAAAATCCAGTTCAACTTCTCAAAAATGTCAGCGAAATGGCGCGCATTACAGCACCGCCACCGCTACACATACAGTGCTGTGATATTCCCGTCTTCCTTCACTGACACCTTGCTTTCTCAATCTCTCCTTCCCTTAAACCCTAACTTCTCCCTTTTCTTCACCCAACTCAAAACCCTAATTTCACTCAATTCAATTTACTCTCAAGTAAACCACTCCAAAAACCTCGCTTCCTCCTTCACCAACCTCCTATCTCTAATACACACCGAAAACGACACTCCGATTCTTCAAACGGCATGCCGTTTTTACGTGGAAGTTTTGTTTCTGGAAAATTCAGTGCCTTTACATCGAACTTTGATATCTGGTTTATCAAAAGTGAGTAACAAGGATCGTCAGGTTTTGATTGTTGAGTGTTTTAGGGATTTATGTGAGGAGTACAAGAAATGGAGTAATAGAAAGAGGTTTTGTTTATCACGTGTTGCTTTATCAATTATGGGGATGCCAAAATTAGGGTTTTTGATTAGTGTTGTTGGTGATTGTGCGGTTTTGATTGGCTGGGATGTTGTTTTGGGATTAGATAGTGTTTTTTCGGAGATTGAGGATTTGGGTGGTAGGCCATCTCCGGTTGTTATGGAGCAATGTCAAGAGAGTTTGTCTTGCTTGTATTATTTGATCCAGCGGTTTCCGGGGACGTTTAAGTGTTTTGAAGAGGTGGGGTTTATGGAGAGGGTTTTGGGGGTTTTGGTTAGTGTGTTGAAGTCGATGGCTTTTACTAGGGATTGCTTTGTGGCGGCTGGAGTTGCATTGTGTGCTGCTTTGCAAGTTTGTCTTACTAGTGAAGAGCTTGGTTTGGTTATTGTTAAAGCTATATTTAATGGTATTACTTGTAGTTCCAGCGTTACTAATTGTTTTGAAAGTGAGTTTAGAGATGTGATTTTGAAGGTTCCATTTAAAGGGGATTTGTGTTTTGAGATAAATGGTTTTTCTGGTTTGAGTCGGTTGTGCTTGATTAGGGGGATTCTTACTGCTGTTTCGAGGGCTGTACTCAATTCCCAATTTGTTGTATCGAGTGGTGGTTTGAATGTTAATGAGGAAAATGGAAATTGTTGTGGCTCTGTTAAGACTATTTTGTATGATGGGATTTTGCCTGAGTTGTGTAATTATTGTGAGAACCCTATCGATAGTCATTTTAATTTTCATGCATTGACAGTGTTGCAAATTTGTTTGCAACAGATGAAGACTTCAATGCTAAGTAATCTTACTGACATCTCGAATAATTATGAACCCATACCAGTAGAAATGGGGACACGGATACTGAAGATCATATGGAATAGCTTGGAAGATCCTTTAAGTCAAACAGTGAAACAAGTTCATCTGATTTTTGATCTGTTCTTAGATATTCAGTCATCTCTTCATTGGGGAGAGGGAAGTGAAAGAATAAAATCTTTCTTGCAAAAAATTGCTTCAGATCTTCTCCGTCTAGGCACAGGCTGTAAGGGGAGATATGTTCCGTTAGCTTTGTTGACCAAGAGGCTGGGGGCCAAAACTATACTGGATATGAGTCCTGATCTGCTGTTTGAAATTGTACAAGCTTACATTGATGATGATGTGTGCTGTGCTGCTACAACATTTTTGAAATGTTTCCTTGAGTGTTTGCGTGATGAGTGTTGGAACTGTAATGGGATTGAGGAAGGTTATGCTATTTATAGAGGGCATTGTTTGCCTCCCTTTCTGTTTGGACTTGCTTCTGGTGTTTCAAAGCTTCGTTCAAATGTGAACACATATGCTTTGCCTGTTCTACTTGAAGTTGATGTAGATAGCATATTTCCTATGCTTGCTTATATCTCAGTTGGGCTTATTGGGGCAGAAAATGAACTGTCATATCCCGAGCTCTCTGGTACAAATGTAGAACTGGGAGTCGAGCAACAAGTAGCTGTTTTAGTGTCCTTGGTAAAGGTATGCCGTTCACTTGCTCTAATTGAAGGCGACATTGATTTGTGGGATGCATCACAACCACTTCAGACAAATGGTATGCTGGGGACAGATAGTGTGAAACTCTATGCTCTTTTCTCCATAAAGGGGATAAAGGTTAAGGTCCATGTTGAATGGCTAGTATTGGCACTAAGACATGTTGACGAGTTACTCCGTGTAGATGCTGCAGAGTCTCTGTTCTTAAATCCCAAGACTTCTAGTATTCCTTCCTGTTTAGAACTCACGCTCTTGAAAGAAGCTGTGCTGTTGAACATGAGGAGTTGCTCAACTGGTTTCCAAATGAAGTGGACCAGCTTGTTTAGAAAGTTCTTTGCTCGGGTTCGAACAGCCTTGGAGAGACAACTTAAGCAGGGGAGCTGGCAACCCCTTCTGGATTGCAATAATAATGAAGCATACTCAAATAAAGGGATTGAAGAATCTTTAATTAAAAGGGCAGAGAATCTTTTTAATTTTATGAGATGGCTGTCTTGTTTTCTTTTTTTTTCATGCTATCCCTCTGCTCCATATAAGAGAAAAATAATGGCCATGGATCTTTTACTCATAATGCTTAATGTTTGGCCTATTACACTGACTTCTCAAGATAAGGATGGGTCTCTTCGTCCTGAAAGTTCTCTCTATCCTTATAGCAAAGGAATAACCTTACCTGATTCAACGTTGTTATTAGTTGGATCTATCATTGATAGCTGGGACAGGCTGAGAGAGAGTTCTTTCCGCATATTGCTATATTTTCCCAACCCCCTTCCTGGGATATCAAGCAAGGACATGGTCCAGAAAGTGATCAATTGGGCTAAGAAGTTAGTTTGCAGTCCACGTGTCAGAGAGAGTGACGCTGGTGCTCTGACTCTAAGGCTTTTGTTCCGCAAATATGTGTTGGAGCTAGGATGGATACTTAGAGCTTCTGTTGATGTTGTTTGTTTTCAATCACAATCAGAGCTGGTCAATGTTGATAGTCAAATTATTGAATCAAAGCCCCCTGTAGTCGAGTATATAAAATCACTAATTGATTGGCTGAATGCTTCTGTGGAAGAGGGAGAGAGGAATCTTTCTGAAGCTTGCAAAAACAGCTTTGTTCATGGAGTTTTGCTGACCCTACGGTATACTTTTGAGGAATTGGATTGGAATTCAGATGCAGTCCTGTCTAGCATTTCGGAAATGAGGCATGCATTGGAGAAGCTCCTGGAGCTTCTTGTGCGAATAACATCATTGGCACTTTGGGTGGTTTCTGCAGATGCTTGGTATCTGGCAGACATGGATGAGATGGCTGACGATGATGTTTACTTGATGGATGAAATGGAGGTGGTAAGACCTTCAGAAGATGAAGGCATTAATTCAGAACATGTGCAGGACAGTAGACCATCGGAACAGATTGTCATGGTTGGTTGTTGGCTGGCTATGAAAGAGGTAATTGTTTATTTTCTGTCTGTAGTCCTTTTGGAAAAGAATTTTAGTAAACTAGGAGGTTTTTTTATATGATAACCATAAATTTAATATGAGGCTTTTCTTCTCTCTCTCTCTCTCTCTCTCTCCCTCTCCCTCCCAGGTGAGTCTTCTTCTAGGAACCATCATAAGAAAAATTCCCTTACCAGGTTATAGTTACTCAGATTCGAAGTCTGAAGACCCATGTCCTGATGCCTCAATGCTGACAATACCTAATGCAATGCTTGATTTGCAACAACTTGAACAAATTGGAAACCACTTCTTGGAAGTCCTTCTGAAGATGAAGCACAATGGAGCGATTGATAAGACAAGAGTTGGATTCACTGCTCTTTGCAACCGCTTACTTTGCTCAAATGATCCGAGGTATACATCCCCTTCCTTTCAAAACTTTATTTGCTTTCGATATGCTGGTATGATAATTTAGCATGGCATAAGATTCCGTCATAGTAGTTTTCTTGGGGTTATATCTTGTATCTACTATCAATACTCTTAAGAAAAGAAATATGAGAAGTCAAAGGTGTTCTGTCCGGCATCTAGACAGTTCCAATTATGACCTGATCTTCCTTTTTTTCTCTTCAATATGTTTCTACTCATCAAATAAATATGTTTCTGATCTTACCTTATCCATCCGGGTCTGTTTTGAAAATTATCTGGTTCATAGGCTCGTTTTTTCCCCTTATCTGAATTATTCATTTAAATTGTCTTGTTCATTACGTGTGGAAAGAAAAACACAAATCGTGTTTCTGTTTTCAGTTATGGTTTCTCCTTTTGTAGACTTTGCAAGTTGACAGAAATTTGGATGGAACAACTGATGGAAAGAACCGTTGCCAAGGGTCAGGTTGTGGATGATTTGTTACGAAGAAGTGCTGGTATTCCCGCAGCATTTATTGCTCTCTTTCTGTCAGAGCCTGATGGTGCACCAAAGAAACTCCTTCCACGGGCTTTACGGTGGCTAATAGATGTAGCTAATAGCTCCTTGCTGTATCTGGTTGATGCCAAGAGCATGAATGGCAACTCCTGCAAGTTGTCATCGACAAATTCAGACCAAGCACCTGATTCTGCAAAGCTGTATGGGGTGAATGTGATGGAAAAGACCTCAAAGATCCGAGATGAAGGTGTAATTCCGACAGTACATGCATTTAATGTTCTCAGAGCTGCTTTTAACGATACAAACCTTGCAACTGATACATCTGGTTTTGCTGCGGAGGCTTTGATTGTCTCAATTCACTCTTTCTCTTCACCATATTGGGAGGTCCGAAATAGTGCCTGTCTGGCATACACTGCCTTAGTACGACGCATGATAGGATTCCTAAATCTTCAAAAACGAGAATCTCGACGTTCACTAACTGGGCTTGAGTTTTTTCACAGGTTTGTCTCTATGACTTTATGTTAACTATTTATCTTTTCTGTTTCTTCTCTGATTTTAACTTACTGCGAACTACTAGAAATTGGAAATGAACCATTGAAGCTTAAAACATTTTTCTTGAAGTTCAATTTTCACTCTCAAATTCCCAAAAGCTATATCCCTTTCCATCATGAATGAAGCTTACTTGTAAAGTTTCACTTTTGATTTCTGGTAAAAGCAACAAATCATCTTTTCTATGTGCTTTAGGTGAAAATTTAAATGTTCTGTGGATTTTATATGTTCATTTTATTGTACGAAGGAAATGGTTAGGAGCTATCTGGAATGCTAGAATTAATGCCTTCTGTTTCCTATATTGCTTATAAAATAATATATTTCTAAGCATTTATGCATTTTCTCATTGGTTATCCCTGCAGAATACAATCTAAGAGAAGTACTCTGGCTTATTTTATGCATTGGGAATAACGTGCTACTTGTCATCTATTTAGTGAGAATTCCTTGATGGTCTCTTGAAAGTAAGAAAAAACTAAACAAAAGAACACTTAAAAATAGCTGCTCTTCTTATTCACAGAATGAAATCCTATTTTCTGTTGGTATGACTGTAAGAAAATGAAAGGGGTTCCCTTATGTAATTAAATTATACTCCATGTTATCAAAAAACCAAAAGAATTATTTGTTAAGTATATATATCTATTTTTCACAACGAACAAGGGTTCCATGAATTACTTGATCCTTGACATTAATTGGAATTTGAGAGGTTAGAATCAATTCCCTGAAATGATTTTGCAATTTTTCTTAAAAGAGGTTTACATTCCATCTGGATTCTTACCTATTGATAGTTTAATGGGTTCTCCTGTTATCATGAATTCTTGATGATTAACCATTTTTTTATGCTGATTAACATTCTAAAGATTATTTGTTCTTCAAGTAGCAACTGATACTGATTTAATTTTCTTGCTTGAAGGTACCCCTCGTTGCATCCATTTCTTTACAATGAGCTGAATGTTGCAACTGATGCACTTGGGGATGCAACATCTGGATGCTCAGAATCCAACTTATCAAAGGTCGTCCACCCAAGCTTGTGCCCTGTTTTAATTCTTTTATCCAGGCTCAAGCCTTCAACAATTGCTAGTGAGAGTGGAGATGACTTGGATCCATTCCTATTTATGCCATTCATCAGGAGGTGCTCAACCCAAAGTAATCTACGAATTCGTGTTCTTGCATCTAGAGCTTTAACAGGACTGGTCTCCAATGAGAAACTGCCAACTGTCCTCCTGAATATTGGCTCTGAATTGCCTTGCGTGGAGAATCAAATTGCAGCTTCTTCTTTTCCCTCTTCCTTATCGAAACCAAGCAATGGAACAGTCTCTACTAATTATAATTCGATTCATGGAATGCTATTGCAACTGTGTTCTCTTCTAGATGCAAATTGCAGAAACCTTGCTGATTTCACGAAGAAAGAGAAAATTCTTGGTGATCTGTTCCAAGTTCTAGCGAAGCGATCATGGATTGCAAGCCCCAAAAGGTGTCCTTGCCCTATCCTTAATGGCTCTTTTGTAAGGGTGTTAGATCACATGCTCAGTGTTGCACAAACAGGCCATATCAGGGAGAATTACCTTCCCATCCGCAGTCTGCTGTGGAAGCTATGTACAGAATGCTTAGATGTAGAAGATTCTTTTGGAGTGTCATATTATGATCCAACAGTAGCAGAACTTCGTGAACAAGCAACCATATCCTATTTCAGTTGTGTGCTCCAGGCATCTAAAGATGGCATGGAGGAGGTTCTTCAGAAGCCACAGGCACATTTATCACATGACTTAAAGTTGTTGAACCTCCCTGAAATAAAGGAAACTTTTGTCTCACTCGAGAAAAGGCTGATTAGTTCCTTGTCAGATTCATCATATGAAGTTCGACTTGCAACACTGAAGTGGCTGTTGAAGTTCCTGAAGTCGACAGAATCTATCAGAGATGTCCACCATCTGTCTAGCAGTGCAATTGGAATTATTCAGCATTGGAGTAAGCCAAACCTCCAGGAGACAATGGTTAAGCTCTTGGACTCGGAGAAGTATCATAGATGTAAATATTACATTCTGAGGATTCTTTACACTTGGAACTTGCTGCAGTTTCAGAAACCTGGAAACCAAAATTCTGTTGATATTACATATGTTGGCAACTTAGATAATGATTCCACGTTTCAGTTCTGGGATAAGTTGTTATCCTTGTACAATATCACAAGACATAAAAAGACAAGAGAGACACTCATCTGCTGCATGGCTATATGTGTGAAAAAGTTTTCGAGTTTATTAACCAGCAGTGTTCTGTCTTACATGGAGGAGGAAACTTCAAAATCCTGTGAGTCATGTCAACTGGAAAGATCAGCACTTTTGTACGAATATATAACCCTTTTTGTCAACCTTATTAAAGAACACAGTGCTTCATCTGAGCCAGTGACCAAGCGCAATGCAGCAGCAGAATCTATTATTGCATCTGGTTTGCTTGAACAAGCAGAACTTATTGGTTCTTGTGTGTTCAGTAATGAAATCCCTGCTGGACTTTCTGGTTCCTGTTTTGAACCAAAAGAAGCTGTTAATATGTATGGTCGTCAGTTACTCGAGATATGGTTTACTTGCATCAAGTTGCTGGAGGATGAAGATGATGCGATACGACAATGGCTCGCCTTGAATGTCCAGAAATGCTTTTCTTCAAAAGCTTCTGGAAGCAGCTTTCATGCTGTTGGGGTCCCAATGCAAGTGGAGAAAGTGATTGAATTGAGTTTTGGGTATCTATCTTATATCTTTGGTCACTGGATTGATTACTTTGATCATCTTTCACAGTGGGTAATAAATGGAGCAAATTATGTAACCTGTAAAGGAGATATTGTCAGACGGGTTTTTGACAAGGAAATTGACAATCATCATGAAGAGAAGCTGTTGATCTGTCAAATATGCTGCTCTCATTTGGAACAGCTTCCAATTTCAAAATCATGGTTGGCTGATGGGCCATTCAAGCAGAAGTTCACAAATTATTTATACAACTGGAGAAGGAGATTTTGTCATCAGTTGACATCGTTTGCCAAGGACCATATTGAGAATTTGGGAGGAGTTGATTGGATAGGTGGTGTTGGTAACCACAAAGATGCATTTCTACCAATATATGCAAATTTGCTTGGCTTTTATGCTCTCTCAAACTGCATGGTCAATAGGAATATCGAGGATGACATGCTTCGACTATCTCAAATTGTTGAAATTGGTAAAACCATCGACCCATTCTTGAGGAATCCTTTGATTTCAAACCTGTATTTGTTAGTTGTAAATTTGCATGAGAGAAAGGTCGGAGCCACTGCTGACATGTTGACTAGTAAATTCATCATAGATGACTCGATTTGGGATGGTTTTGATCCCTATTTTCTTCTTAGGTAAGATGAATTTGTACAATAGCTGCATAATTCCAAATGGGTTTTAACTTCATAGATTGCTGTGTCATAGAACTGAGATGTACTGTGTTTCTTTAGGATTGTTCAACTTATGCTCGGGACAGTCCGAGATTGTCTTGGTTTCCTTATTAACCCTTTCATTCCAGTTGTAATTGCCGTTTAATTCTTTAATGGCTGAGTTACCCGAGAAGGATATTCTGCCTCCTCTCTTGGACGACTGAGTCTATCACCTGGTCTTTTGAAGTTTGTCAACTTTACCAACTAAGTTGGCTTAGCATACCCATGTTTTTCGTATTTATGCTTTTATTTTATGTACTATTTAATCTTTGTTGCAATTGATAGTCTAGGACGCTGTATTTAAATGTTGCATTATGTTCGATACAATTGGTTCTGTTATGTGATTTTTGTTGGGGAAATTTTCGTGATTTTTCTGTTTAATGAAATAGTGGAGGAATTTAGTGTAAACACTGCACGTGATTTTGCACAAGAAAAAGGGTGTGATATGGTAGTTCTCCATTTTGGAGCTCTTTGTTGCATTTTACAGCTTTGGGGTGTTCACTGTAAAATATTCACATTTAATTTTTTTTTTTAAATGGCACAGTATGGATATATTGTCGTTTTTATAAAATATATGTATTTCCATGTGGTTCTAAATTATATTTTTGATAGCCCTAATGTGTGCAGTCCACCTTCCTCCGCGTTGTTGTCTATTGATGGTCTTAGACCGTCAAAACTGGGCATAAGACCTAGCAAACAAGGAAACCCCCCCTGAAATGCCCTCTCTAGTAGACCTTTACTTTTTGTTCATGAGAAACCATGTGAGTGTACTTTGGTAACTGTTTTTCTACCATGCAATCCGTCAATGATTGCAACTTGCAAGAAAATATGTGTTTTCCATTCCGAGCTATGCTTACAAACACCCAAGGTTTTTAGGCAGTACACTACTGGCTAAAAGAGAGTTTTAGACAAACCTTCCATACATTAAAGCTTATAGGTTTAGTTTCCTCCATCATCTCACCTCCACCTTGTTTATCATAAACTCGATCTCTGATTTCACTATATTTGAAAGTCGTGTGTAAGAATTGGAGGAAACTAGATTAATTGGCATTATATGGTGCAAATGGTCAACAATAGGTTAGAATTGGAGGAAACTAAACCAATTGATGTCACATATATGGCATGCATGGCGCTCTTTAGTTTAATTTCCTCCCATATCTCTCTCTCTCTCTCTCTGACTTCTAAACTATTTATCATTAGCTATTGATTTTCTTTTTTATATCTAGTTTGGTTCTCTCTTCCTCATCTAAAATTAAGAAAACTATGAAGGGAAGACAAACTTCAAATATGTATGTGACGATTATGATGCAAAGGTTTGTATCGAAATGCAATTGGAACAATAGGATTAATTTAGTGCCCCTTTTCGCACATACACGGATAGTTTAGTTTAGTGGTTGATGGAGCGAGATGCCAGTGTAGACACCAACCACAACATATTTTTTGACACCCCAAATTACTATTTTTATTTGAAATAACCATCAATCATTAATGTATTGAAGGTACAATAATTAAGATTCCTAATATTATTTCTCAGTGTTTAAAATGTGTTTAGAAATATAGTAATTATTCCTTTTTAAATACCTTTTTATTTCAAAACATATTAAAATAATTTTTTTAAAAATATTTTTAATATCATCACATCAAAATCAAAATAATTTAAAAACATCAAATATTAATTTAAAATAAAAAATAAAATAAAATAAATTTAAATTTTTCAAAAATACTTTCAAAAACACAATAACAAACTTAATTCAAACTTAATTTTAAATGCTGCACTTATTCCCTATGCGATGCCTTTTGTTTCGTGCCAATCTGTTTCTGTTGAGTAATAGCATGCTTACAAGTTATAAATATGACTAGAAGAGTGGGGATCTAGACGAGATTTGTAGGAAACTAAACCTGTCAGGTCTATGCTAGCAAGGTTTCATAGACCTGACAGGTTTAGCTTTCTCCTCTCCATCTCACCTACCAACTTGCTATATTCATATACTCGATCTCTGATTTCACTATATTTGAAATGTGTACGTAAAAATAGGAGGTAACTAAACCAATTGATCTCCAGCTCTCATTTCATTTTTTTTTTGTTGTCTTTTCTTCCTAGATGGAGAATCCCATTACCCCAAGGCATCTACCATAAGGATAACAACATTTGTAAAAATATATAAAGCATGATCTAAACGTATAGCTAGATGAAAAATCTTCAAAAAGCTACGTCTAAATGTATATCTATGAAACTTTGAAAAGCTACAAATCTTCAAAACCGCAGGTAGCTTCACATCATTAGCTATTCCCCTTTCCTATATCTTTCATCCTTGCTTCCTCACGATAGGAAAACCACAAAAGCAAGAGAAACTTCAATTTTCTTCCTCATCACCATCTTCATTGTCATCATCGTCATCTTGTTCATCACTGTTTTCCTATAGACATGCATCAATCATGTCAAATGACAAGCACAGCATTGTAAAAACATAAAAAGTAGCAACAACCACTTATTTTTGCAACTTGACTCTTTCATAGTTCAAAAGGTATGAGTGGAAATGCTACTGGGAGACAAGAATTATCAAAGTGCCTATCTTGGTAAACATGCAATTGGGATGCAAACAAATACACATAATAAGTTCGGTGGTTGGTGGGGGGCAAATGCTGATGCTGACACAACCACTAAGGAATTGAAGTACAGTAATTATGGTTTTAAGCAATTCGTCCCAACTTAGAATTAAGTGCTTTGCTAAAAGCCTCAACGAGAATGTTTGCATTTCTATTAACAATCTAAACATCACTTCAAATAAATAATTCTGATCTCCATAAGAAAAGTTTAATAGAACTTCAAGTTGCAGTAGCACACAAACATGTTCCCACAGCCCGTTACAAATAAAAAAGTGTCTGATAAAAGCCCTACATCCCATAGAACTAGAATCTACATAAATGCATATGCTTTTCTACAGAACCGGGGACATCTGGAACTCCTACAGATCATTTGGTCGCTCATCAGATCCTTATGACACCCCAAATGAAGTGACCAAATGCAAACATCAAACAGTGCCAACCATGCAATAAATAGATATAGATGCATGCATGTAGCATATGTTTGTGTGCATGTTCTCCAGTGCGCGTGCATGTGCATGCAAGGACAGATATACTGGAACCTTTTTCTTTTCATCATTACCTCTTCATCTTCACCTCCACCTCCACCTCCATCTCCATCTTCCATCAGAATCCTCTTCATCAGCTTCCTGAAACAATGAAACAGAGTGACTCTAAAAGTAAACTTCAATCTGAAGATCTCCTTTATATATGAAAAAACAGAAAACGCAAACAGCAGAATGAAAAGGAGAACCTATGATGGGAAAAAAAAAAACACAATACATTGTTAAAGTACTTTAGAGGATTGGGCCACAAGTCTTCCTTAATTATCTCCGCATCCTGCAGTTTTGGGGGAAAACCAAAATTAGTAAGACAGTAAGAACTAGAAGGAAGCAGTTTAACTTTAATTCAATTGTGCCAGAATAAGTGGTTGTTGTTGGTGAAAAATTAAATATATTTATTTACTAAAATGGAGTCATGGATATTAGGAAGAACTATCAAATCATCATTTTACATTATCAACATAATAAATTTATAAGACAAAGGGTTTCTCTCACCTCATCATGAAGCTCAGAGATCTCCTTCTGTTCAGTTTCAGCAAACCAACTGAAGAAGCTGCAACCATAAAATAAATGATGAATGCATCAAGGAGCACATATAAAGTGAAGTTGAAACAGTAACCTTAACAAAAAGAAAAGAAAAGGAGGATTGCTCTCACAATGATTTATGTACCTGTAATTTAAATTAAGGCTCAACAATAATTATAGAGTTCTAGATGAGCTCTCAAATTATATCGCTTTTCTATTTTGAATGGAGGGGTAAAAGATCTGACATGGCAGACACTAAGGAGCAACAATTCACGGATAGCAGATTGAATCCCAGTATCAGATTACACAAGTAGGAATATCTATCCATTTTGTCCTAGGTGCATAGCTTTTTATTTTTAAAAAAATGAGATTAATGAAGAGAATGCACAATGCACAATTGCAACATGGAAACCATCCTCCTACAGTCAAGAATAGAAAAATAAAGAGAACATACTGGGCCTTTCCAATTCCTAGAAACATTGGCTTAAAAACTCCTCAAAAATCCCACGAGCCAGAGGTCCATATAGAGACCAAAGTACTTGATGGAGAATGAATAGAAGATTTGCAATATAATTATCATAGGAAAGTTAGAGATTATGTTTTATTTTATTGTCTAACTTAATTACAAATCTACTTAGTTTAGGCTATTATATCTAATCTTTAAGATATTTAGAGATTTTATCAGGGTTAGTATTTTTTATATTTCTTATTTTATTTAGGGTTTCATTAAAGTTTGGTGCCAACATAAGAAAACATATTACCATGTTTAAGGATAGCTGGATTATTATTGAGAATTGAAACTTTCTTTTCCTACAGTTCTTCTTCTGTCTTTCTCTCCCTCACCTCTTCCCCTCTTTTCCTCCCCTCCTCTGCTGCTTTCTTCCATGTTCTCCTCTCTAATTCCTCTTTCCCTATTCTCCTCTCTAGTTCCTCTCTACTATTCTGCTCTCCCTTCTCTTTTCTGTTCTATATCAGTACTAGTCTGAGCTCACAGCAACTTTTCATTGATAAAGGCTGATTCTTAAAGATTATCAATTTTCAATTAGGAGCTTCCAAACTGCAGCAAAAAATCACACCTTACCGTATGGATATCAAAATTTTAATTTGAAGGGTGAGTTTATAATACTTTAACAGGAAGCCATGCATGGGAGAGAACATAGATCAAAGCTCATGTCTACCATAAGACTGAGTGCAATCATATGAAATCCATGACTAATACAAGTAGAATACAAATAATGCGGTCAGGACGAGCTAAATGACACTGATGTATAAAACTACTTAACAAATTTAAAGTCTTTTAGGTTAGCAAATTTAAGTGTCACATCAGCAATTTTCTAAAATAAACATTTATTGTCTGCCTCCACCAATCGAACAGCTTTCTACAGCTAAAGCATGCATAACAAAGATTTTAGCTTAGAAGGTGGCATCTGAATTCTGATTAAACTACTTCAAATTTGACCATATGACAAAGGTCCAAGGTTACCCTTTTGGCACAGTAATTAAGTATTCCCTTAAACAACTACATATAATTAGCTGTGAAATCATAGAAGATCTTGCAACTTGTTGCCATAAACCATATGTGACTTTCATGCCCATGCCTCAGAAACCTTTTTGGGGACAAAGCTTAACATATGAAGTTAGCTACGCCTTTTAAAAAAAAAAAAATAGCATAATAAAGTAATGAATGGTTAGGAAGCAACCTCAACTCAGCCAAAGGTCGTTTGTCTCCTTTTTCTCGTGATTGACTCCATTTGCAGCGCCTTTCAAATGTTAGAATTCACAATCAGCCTTCTAAAAACATATGAGAGAGAAGAAAATGTAAAGGATGCCGAAGGGATAATATACCAGCATTACCATGCCCTCGTTCCACTTGATGTATGTACCAGTTATCTTAGCTGTACCCTCCTCAAAGAATGTAAAGGTTTTTTTCAGCTTTGTATCTTCGAAATGAGCATTCTCTTTGAAATTCTGGAAGTTAAGAGTGAAAAGAGAAAAGAAGGAAAGAAACTGAAATGATCAGGAATAACTCATCAACAACACTATAAAAGGTCATGAGTGCAGATTAAGAGATAAATAGCATCTGAAAAGGAGAAATAAATAAAAATTAAATAACTGCTCTTGAAAAAAATAGAATTCGTTCCAAAAACAAAAGCAACAAAATAAAGTGCACCTAAAGAAAGGGAGGCGAAAGATACTTACAAATGTAATAGAATACCCTGACTTCACATCTTTGGAATCCTCCACGTCAAGAGAATCTAGATACTTGAAGATCTGTGTCAATAACAGCAGACAAATGAGTCACTTTGGTGCAAGCATTCATTATTAACATTACTATGGAGCTAATAGCTTTTTATTTCAATTCAATGTTAATTTCCAATTAAAGTTCCATGTACTTTTTTTCTTGGTTGCAATGACAGGAAATGAAATTACTGCTCCTTCCACCCTAACTTTGCTTGAGAGCATACCACAGGATTAAACAATCAATGATATTGACATCTTAAACATCAATGAAATAAAATAAAAGGGAGATAAGTCAAAATTGCAGCTCCAAACAACCACTTAGTATTGAGTTACAGAAAAAGTAATTCAAAGAATTTCAGAATTCAGGTGACAAACCTTTTGGTCCTCCTCGGTCAAAAGATCACAAAGAGCAGGATGACTCAGGAACTGCATTATGCACATATCACAAAAAGGAAAGAAATTGATAGCCAATAGGTGACTCAGAATAGAAATTTTAAAGTATGAACAAGACACTCTCTGCAGTTAACCAGAAGTCAGGAATAGATTTGATGATATCGGTCCTTTTAGTGTAGACAGGTCTGCGAACATCGTTGTACTTCTGCTCAATTCCCAGGACTTCATCGCTTGCTTGTTCATTAATCTGTTCAATATCAAAGCAAATGCAAATATTCATAAATATTATTTCCTGGAAACATGGGTACAGGACCCCTTGTTTGCATGTAAGACCTATTGCTCATGCAATTTGGGATCCTCATTTTGGCATTGGAAGCTTTTACTTATTTTTCTTAGATAAAAAATCAAATTTATACGTATAAAAACGAAAAGCAGGTTCCAAATACAGTTGAAATTCAGCACATCAAGTTATCCGTTCACCTAAGTTGTCTTTAAATTGTTAACCAAGCAAAAGAAAAAAAAAATTATCTTGGAATTGTTAAAATAAACCCAGAAAAAAAAAACCATAGATACATACAAAAACAGACACACATGAGCAAAAACATACAGGGAGGAAAAAGGAAAAAGAAGAACCTTCTCAAGCTCATCTTGGAGCTCCTGCAACTTCTCAACGGAAAGAACAAGTTCTCCGTCAACGTGATCAGTCTCTTCCTCTCCAGTGACCTTTGATTTCTTTCCTTTGTCAGCCACTATTTTCTCCCTAACTTTCCTCGAGAAAACGAGAAAATTCCTAAAGAGGGTTTTAGGGGTGGTGGTAATAATTCGGTCTTCTTTTAATTAACGAAGGCGATTTCGCGAAGAAGGTCCATGACCGCTTATTTATTATACGATAAATTTTGTAATGATGTTTTAAGAAAATTGTTTTTTTTTAAATATATATTAAAATAATTTTTTTTATTTTTTTAAATTTATTTTTAATATTATTAAAATAATTTTAAACTACTAAAAAATATATAATTTAAAGTAAAAAATTAAAAAATAAATTAATTTAAAAAAACACTTTTAAAAAACAAAAACAAACAGATTCTTAGTTACTCAATTCATCTATTTTATCCAAATAGATAAATATTTATAAGAAAAGAAATATTAAATGAATATATTTTTATTATTTTTAGTGGGTCATGGATTTTTTTCTCTCTCACTTATATCTATTTTATTTTCTTCAAAATAAATCTCATTTAATAACTAATAAAATACCAATAATTATATTTGAAGTAATATAAAATTTTCCTTTATTATACCTACCCAGACAAGATAACTAAAGTAAAGTTTCCCTTCTTTCTTTCTTTTCTTTTATGTGTAAAATTAAAATTAAAAAAAACTAAAACTAAAATACTATTTACTAGAATAATGTTTTTCTTTCTTTAATTTTTTTTTCTATCCATGTTTTGTTTTCAATTTCAATTATATTTTTTAATATTAAATTTATTAGAAATTAAGTTTCATAATTTTTTTCAATATATGTTTTATGAGGTTATTCTAGTTTCATGACCTAAAATAAGAGTTTGACGGATTAACTTAATTGACTTAAGTTTATTTTCCCTTTTATTAAATTTTTTTCTTAAATTCATTCTTCAACATTAGATTAATTGAAAATTAGACTTTATTATTTATTTCAGTTTGCTTTCTATGAAGTTATCATCATTTCATGACTAAGATCATAGGTTTGGTTGATTAATTTAAGTTGACTCAAGTCATTTTTTTATGTCTTTTTTTAATCAAATATTTTTTTCAGATTCATTTTTTAACAGAGTTGATTGACAATTGAGTTTCATAATTTGTTTCAATTTGCTTTCAATTAGGTTATCTCAGTCTCATGACTCAATTCGTAGGTTTGGTAGGTTAAATCGGGTTGACTTGGGTCATTTTTTTGTTCTTTTTTTAATTTTTTTTAATTTGAGCATTCATCATTGTGTTTATTGAAAATTGAGATTCATAATTTATTTTAATTTACTTTCTAATAATTTATTATAGTCTCATGACTTGGAATGTAGATTGGCAAGTTAACTCGGGTTTTTTCAAATTGATCCAATATGTTTTCATCTCAATAGTTATAAAAAATAATCTTATCTTGAATATTTATTTTGAGTAAATTATGTTTTCATAGGTCAACAGTTTGCCTTTAGACCTACCAAGTGAACCAGGTTACTTTGGGTCAATCATCATATGGTTTAATTTTTTTTTTTCTACTAGAAAAAACATTAGCAATGCCTAGATATTTTTTTGCATTTAAAAAAATAATCCGACTCATAACATAGCACATGCCAAAGATCTAATAGAACACTAAAATGGGTGAGAAAATTATTGTTTCCCACATCATACCCCTTTAACAGTTCAATATAGACTTTTATGAATTTTTTTTATCCCAAAACTATTTTTTATTTCACCCTCATAGAAAATAACTAGAGGTCAATCTAGGTTAATCTGTTAGGAAATTTTGAGATTAAAATATAGGAGACCAAAGTGAAAAACTCGAAAGAAATGAGTAGATTTTTCAAAGTTTGGGTGAAATGTTCATTATAAACCCTAAAGTTTCCAAATAATAAATATTGAGTACCTTCAATTTTTAAAATTTGAGAAAAAAAATAAATTCTAGTCTAAAACTTCATGGTTTGAGAGAAAAGAGAGTCGCAAGATTCTAACAATAGAGAGAAAAATTTATCATTGACACCAATTCCAATCACCAAAATGGTCGATTTTAGCATTAACGAGTTCAATTCAGTGAAGGGGGCTGATGCAACCATATTATTCAATAGTTTCACCCATATTTAACTAGTGTTTTGCCTATGTTTTATATATAAAATGCCTTGATATTCTTTGTTTTATGTTTTGAAGGCACTTTTGGATGAAAGATGCAAAAAGGAGTAAATTGGAGATAATTGGCAGATTTGACCTTCAGTCGATGTTTTGTGCAGAGCGTGAGCTCTGGAGGTTGAAATGAAGTGATTCCAGTGGCATTAAAAAGCTAACATCCATACCTTCTGGACATCTAAGGCAAGAAAATAAAATAAGGAAGAGCATGGAAATCGCAGCCTTCAAAGTCAAATCTCGCAATCTACCAGTGTTGACCTTCAGCTATTCCAACTTGAATATATGGAGCTATAGAAGTCCAATTGATGTAAACTCAATTTTTTTGGATTCATGACTCAAATTTCTATAAACACTCCAAATTTCAGCCAAAACCGATGTCATATGAGGGAGATATGATTTTTCAAAGATGACATCTGAATTCTGCCAGCAAACAGGTTTCGTGAAGAAACGAGTTCAAATTACGTTCAGAAGCATCTAAACCGATATCCAAGTTTTTATTTCAGCAATTTAGCTCCTCTAAGTCAAAGCTTGAAGATTTCATGCAAAGCTATTTCTTTTTTTTAGGAAAATAGTTATTAAAGTACTTAAATGTAAACAGTCTACTTAATGGAGAACTATTTTGTAAAATAGAGACCTAGGGTTTCCTAAGATATAAAAAGAATGAGAGAAGAGA
>Ga0325414_1002490_pt1 | contig 18720 bp, 10 predicted proteins | sample PopdelMetagenome_8_FD_206183 | JGI IMG/M metagenome (GOLD analysis project Ga0325414, IMG submission 206183) | Populus deltoides microbial communities from Bellville, Georgia, United States - Leaf-PdKOR-R3 | ecosystem: Host-associated > Plants > Phyllosphere > Phylloplane/Leaf | place: USA... | reverse complement strand
ACATTGTAATTAAATATTATTTATGTTATAGCTGAGTTTTAAGTTAAAATCTGATCAGATTAATTAAAAAAACAACAATTTTTTAAGCTAAAATAATTCATTTAAATTGAGATAATAACCCGAGTTGTTCTTCATGATTTAATATGACAAGTGTATTTTTACTTTTTAAATATTTATCATGTTAAATCCTTTTTAAATTAAAAATATTTTTTTTATTAAAATAAATATTCAGACCAGTTTACACTAATCTTAATTAATCTTATATATTTTAAAATTAACAATCATATAAGTTTTTAATAATTTTAAAATTTATTATACCGAATCAATAATATCTGGATATCAAACTGATGTATCCATTTTATCTTCTGCATGCTTTTTTCTATTTGAGAAATGAAATTCACGATAAAGATGGTTTATATATATATATATATATATATATATATATATATATTAGAAGTAGACCTGGACATGTGCCGGGATATCCGGTCATGCTTGACAATATATTTTGCAATATTGTTATACAATTTATTTTGTTTTTCATTAAAACAAACCTTTTTGGCTTTTATTTGATATTCAATGCATATTTTTCCATGGACAAAAGTCATAGTTAGCTTCTTGTCTCATCCATTTGCCTTCTTACATAGAGAGAAGGATTTATATATTAGCTACAATAGCATTACGTAGTAGTTAGTTATTATCTTGAAATATAAAAAATAAATATAGAAAAAATTACCTTTTATTTTTTAAAAAAATAAATTTATTTCAAAATTATTTTAGAAATAGATTTATTTTATATATGTATATTTATTTCATTAACTAAATATGTTCGTATTCTTTTTATATGTATATTTTACTAAAGCAACACAACTTCCATAAACAATATATGATTCAAGACATGAAGAGTTCCTTTTTTTTTTCATTTTAAAAATATTTTATTAAAAAATTATATTTTTTTATTTCAAATTAATTATTTTTTGTGTTTTTATATCGTTTTGTTGAGCAGATATGAAAAATAATTTTAAAAAATAAAAAAATATTATTTAATGTATTATCAAACAAAAAACACTTTAAAAAATAAACATTACCACACTACTAAACTAAAAAAAGAAAAAAAAAAAACCCTTGTTTTGGTTTGTTTGAATTCCCAAATGCATCTCAAACAAAAGCAATTGCATATTATTCCAGGGGGAGCCAGAAACATTTCCCTCGTCTGCACAGATTATGGTTGCTCGTACCATTTTTCTTGGTTTTGATTTTTGAAATCATTTTCTTAGCCAATATTTTTTAATTTTTAAAAAATATTTTCGAAATATATATAAACAGGTTCCTAACAGGAGTGTATATTTCTGTAGTACTCTCTGCTGCGCATACGATGAGATGACTGGATGTCCTTTCATGTTCAGGAATATGCTGGCAACTGGCAAGTTAACCTATACGGGCCGGGATCGGGCCTGACACAGTTAACCGGGCCCGTTATGGGCCCGCTTTATATCTCGACCTTCTAAGATGTTACCTTTTTAAAAAAAAAAAAAAACCAATCAAAATTCGAAAAATATAAATTACGAAATATATTATATATGTGAAGATAAAAAAGTTTAAGAAAAGATTGCGTCACCTTAAAAGTATTTCACCCTCGGAACGAGGTTGAAGCTATATTTTATTAAATTTTTTATATAAAAATTAAATTAATATTTTTAGTATTTTTAGATTTTTTTAATATACTGATATAAAAAATAAATTTTAAAAAATAATTAATGAATAGTGTGTTATTTAATTAATGAAACATAGCATCCCTGTGGAAAGGGATGAAATAAGAATAATAGCCAGATTATATTTATCAACGAGAGATTTCTCTTCTTTTTGTACATGTTCCGTAAAACATCATCTTGTCAAAACAGCGTAGAGAAACAATGAGCATTTAAAAATGTAAAAGAAAATCTAATTTAGACCCGTCATCTAATAAAACAAAAAATTCAAATTAATGCAGTAAGAATTTGGGTTTAAAGGGTTTACTCCTCCTGTGATCTCAAGTTCGAGCCATATAGTTGCTAATATAATTGCCACTGGAGATTTATATGGTCATTAACTTCAGCGCCCGTAAGATTAGTCGAGATATGCACAAGCTGACCTGCACACTGTAAGAATAAATAAATACTTTTAACATTAATAAAAATAAATAAATGAATAAATTCAAATTACAAATCATTCTGATAGTAAGATATAACACAAATTCACAAATTGCTTATTTAGACACTGTCACGCCTCCAAAATTAGGTTGAGATACGCGGATATCATCTAGCATTCAATTCCAGATAATATAAAGCTTTACATAGTTCATCAAAAACCATAAATGCTAAACCAAAAATCTTAAATATATACATTTCATAAATAATCACTTAACAACATTAAGTCTTAGACATAATAAAAATCATACTAAAAATAAAGTACAAAAAATCTTATTACAAATCCTCAAAATTATAAATAACAAATGTCTAATAACAAATCAAACAATGTTTTTCATTAATAAAAAAATCATACTAAAAAGAAAGTACAAAAAATCTTATTACAAATCCTCAAAATTATAAATAACAAATGTCTAATAACAAATCAAACAATGTTTTTCATTAATAAAAAATTCTTCAGCTCAACTAAATATTTAACTTGTAATATAAACTTCATAGTTCGAAATTCACTATCGCTTTACCTATCAAGAGAGGGAAAATAAAAGGGAGGAGGGTAGGCTAACCACAACTTAGCAAGTAAAGCTCTACATACATTACCAGACCAAGCACAAGTTATATATATATATATTGCATTGCAAATAATAAAACAACTTAAAATAATTAAAAAAAAATGTTATTATCTCATAGTTCATAAAACATGCCATAAAACAAGTCATTAATACATGTTTTTACTTCGCATTTAATTTCATAAACATAACTTTACTCTTAGATCAAATTGCTATGACCATATTATACCTGTTACCAGGTCGTTAGTCAGCTATTTGTGATCAACAACCATAAATTATTGGTAGGTCCATTTCCAATTATTATAACCTATTGGTGAGCCATTAGAACTAGTTCTAGCGTCAATAACCCCACTCACCATAAATCATTGCTTAATTCATAGACACTTAGGAGCCATTATGCCATTTCAAAAACTTTTCTTTCATAAATCACTTTATAAATCATTCTTACAAAAATTTTCTTACAAAAATTGCATTCACATATAAGCAAATCAATATGAACATAACAAGTGCTTAATTATTTTTTTAAATAATGTAATACATATAGTAGAGAAAAAATGCACAATAAAAAAAAATATATTTATTTTGTTTTAAAAATAATAAAGTCCTCCCTTGCTTAAACAACTAAAATTTAAAATCTCAGCTCAAACAGCCTATTCACGAGCATATAACTCATTAAAGTCCCTCCAACACTTAAGTATGATAATCTATCACCGACTAAACTAATCATAATTCCTTTTAGAAAATTAAGAATTCCATTATATGTTTTTAAGTTGTAAACTAGACTCAATTATCTTCCCATCCATATATTATTTAATTAGTAATTTCTTTTATCTAATTTATAATAAGCTCCAAAATTATTTTTAGGCGCTGCTGCTAGATAGCCAGCGCATCCTTTACTATTTTTACCATAACTTTCTCTACAAAAATCAGATTAATATATTGTTTATGGTGTTAGAAACTAGACAAAATAAGCTTTTTCTACATATAAAACTTGGGGTAAAAAATATATTTATTCAATACAGTTTTTGAGTTGAGCAGTAGTCTCTGTTAAATAGCTAAACTAACAACTTCTCACTTTTATACCTAATTGTTAACCTAATACTTTTAGACCATTAAACATCCATTAAACACTCTTAATCCATTTTAAAATATCATATAATCTTCCACATTCATTATATTTTATAATTCATACAAATACCATTTAAATCTCTTTAAATCTATGAACCTTTCATATAAAAAAAAACCTTAATCAATTCAAAACATTTTCTAAATGAAAAGGATTCATATTTATTACCTTGCGACCAGTAAAATAAAATGGAACTTCAATCCTTCAAGGTTAATTTTTCTCACTCCTCTTCTTTGCACCTATTAAAGAACAAGACTTTTAAGATTTGTTTTCTTTGAACTATTATGAAGTTTATATAACTAGGGTAAATAACTCTAGGGTTTTCATATTTTTTTTTATATGGATTTAAGACTACAAGGGCTCCCTTTTCTTTCTTTTTTTACTAAGTCTAAAATAATATTATATGTAAATTTAGTCCTTATAATACTCTAGCCTAAAATATTTAGGTTAGGGTATTATAGACGCAACTTGTAATTTTTGGCATCTCAGGTTACTTATGTTTTCTTGTAATGACAAATAAAACTACTAACATAAAACTTTATAGTTGCATTAAAACAATACTTAATGATATCTAATAGTTCATTATATATGTAGATAATTGAATTGGAAACTCTCCTTTTCTTATTCTAAAAAAAATAGCAAATATTTTGAAATTCTTCAAATTTCAATTTCTTTACTTATATTAAATGAGCACAAAATCGACATACTTTATATATATCACCAATAATGAATGATGAAGATTAATTATGGAGTTAATCACCATAATTTTACATAAAGCTTCAAGTATTAAATTTCAGTTTTAGTTATACTACTACCAGAAAATCGATAAATACAAACGAAAATACCGAGAGAATATTTTCGTTGGTAAATTACCAACAGAAATATTCTCTCAGTATTTACTGAGGGAATTACAATGGAAAATTTTTTTAAAACAAAGCAAAAAAAATGATGACATGCCATTTTTACCTATGGAATTACCGTCGGTAATTCCGTCAGTAAAATCGTTGGTAAACTGTCAACACTATTAATCATGTTAATTACAAAGGGAATCACCAACGGAACATTCCGTCAGTATTTTACAAAGAGCTTTGGAACTATTCACTTTCCCATTGTACTATTAATTATTGTTCTTTACAGACAAAATCACCGATGGATTGAAAAGTCAACGGTGTTATTTGGCGATTTTCTGAAAAATTTAAATTAAATAAAAATTTTAAATTAAATATTACAGATGGAATCACCGACGGATTGAAAAGTCGTCGATGATAATAGGCGGTTTCTGAAAATTTTTGATTAAATTCAAAATTTAAATTAAATATTACAGACGGAATCACCAACGGAATGATTAAAAATATTAATATTTAATTATTTGTCGGTAAAAGGCCCCAATAAAAGCCTAGAATCCCTAATTTCACAACAGACCCGTCTCCTTTCTTCTTCTTCTCTTCTCTCCTCAACTCCTTCTTTTCTTCTCAATGCTCAGGTATGTCTTCTTCTTCTTTTTCCTCTCTCCTCTCCTCAACTCCTTCTCTTCTTCTCCATGCTCAGGTATGTCTTCTTCTCATTTCTTATTTTTTCTTCTCAGTTTTTTTTAATTAGTATACTTTACGAATTTTTTTTCTCTCTTCTTAGCTTCACTTACAACTACATTAAGATAAAGAAAAAAATTCTTATTTTTTCATGTTTTTTTCACTATGTTTGTTTTTTATTTTATTTTTAATTGTTTTTCTTCTTAATAATTGTATGAATGTTGTTGTAGGATATTTTTTATATGAGATCAATTTTTAGTTGATTTATTTATAGTATTTTTAAATTTTTTTCATATGAATTTTTTTAGTTGAATGTTTTTTGAGTTGATTTTCTTCTTCTTTTTTCCAAGCATTTTGAGTATTATAGAGTGTTGATTAATATTAATTTAATTATTTTATAGTTTTATAAAATATATTTTTAAATAATTACCGACGGAATTACATACAGTTTGTTTCCGAGGGAATTACCAACATAATGAAATTTTTTTTTGCTCGCTTTTTCCATCAGTAAATCCATCGGTAATAATATTATTTTATTACAAACTGATTTATCGATGAACAAAAAATTACCGACAAAAGATTCACCAACAGAGACTTTCCGTCTGTGATTTTGTCGGTAATTTTTTTACCAACGGAATGGTAGTGCAAATACCGACAAATCCTTAAGGATTGTAGTTGCACAAGTGATAAGCAACAAATCCTTAAGGATAAAGGATTCATCAGTGACAATAATAAAAGTTTCATTTTTTTAAAGTGTTTCGACATGTAAATACCCTTCTTTGTTTTAATTTAAGCATTGTTATTTTTATTATTAGTATACATGCTAAGACTTAGATCTTATATATATTACAAGTTTGAATACATGCTTAGCATGCATATTAGTATTTTTTTTATTATATTTATGTTTAAAGCATATCTATCTTGAATTTTATTTTATATATTTATAGATTTAAAATTATATACTCTCTAGGTTTACCTTGAACAATCTTTTATATTTTATATATTTTTATTATAATAAACTAAATATCATCACTCCCTAGTCTAATAGAATATAACATGTTTTTATAACAGCCTGAATGGTCATACAAGCTGGCAGAAGAATGCAAAGGTTTCTTGCACTTTTTCATTTTGATCATGCACCGCTTGCACTTTTTTCTTAGCATCATTTGACATTTTAGATCATTGATGAACCAAGAATCTTTGAAATCTGATGATTAAAATTAGAATTTGATGTATGTATGTATGTATGTATGTATGTATGTATGTATGTATCGTTTGTCTCCATCTTTTTGAAGGTCTTTTAAACTTTGTATCTTTTTTTATTTATATCATAATTAATTTTTCATATCCATCTCTATGAAAGCCCAAAAAATAGTAAAGATCTTTATGTTTTCTTATGATCATTTTCATTGAGTGTATAGTTATGAAAGCCCAAAAAATAGTAATAATAAATATAATAATATAATTAATTAGGTTTCTTATTGTATGCTTTTTTTTTAAATTTTAATTATGTGTATTAAAAGTAATAGTGGGTACATTAATAATTATATAATAATTTAAGGAAAATAAAACCCTATAGTAACTTATGTTTTATGTTATCAAATGATCAAAACCTACATCAAAAAAGATACGAAGAGAAAGATCAAGGATGAGATTTGATCTATGACCAAAATCTTCTTTTTTTTTGTTATCAATTCAAGATTTGTGTTCTCTATCCTTACCTTTTAATTAAGTTTTTGCATGGATATTAGAGTTATTAATAATGGTTTAGATTTAATAATTTATTTAGATTTATTTTTTTAAATGATGTTAGGGTTGTATGAGTTGTTTTTAGACCAGTAAGGTCACTCAGGTTATATCAAGTAAACACTTATTTGATTTAATTTTTTTCTATTATAAAAAGTAACATTAATAATATTTGAATATTTTTTTATATATTTTAAAAAAACTAACTTGACTAGAAACTAATCACCACACATTACAAATATTATAATCGTGAAAGGTCATTATATGACAGCCAGATGGCTGGCAAGGTTAGAAAACGTTAGGGCAAACATCCAAGAGATGCTTACAAATTCATTTCCGTTAAAAAATAATTATTTTTTCAGTACTTCAAAAAATAAAAAATAGATTAAAAATAACCGTGATGGACACGCAATCGCTTACGCAGGTTTAGATAGCTTGTTTCCCAAAACAATCCCTGGAACGTGGTCCATTAACCACCACCAACCCCAATCACACACGTCACTCACCCACATACAGACACACACGAGCCAATTGCAAGAGAGAAAAGGCTGTAATTTTTTATTTTTTTTAATAAAAAATAACATATAAAAATAGGTCTTGGAAGACGATACTCTTGTGATCTCCTTGATAATATTCAATATTATCATACCAAGGCGAGACTCTCGTGAACAGTCCATGCTTTTAATATATTCCAAAAATAAAGCTTTCACAGTTTTGAAGGGAGGATCTTGGGTGTGAGATATATTATTTTTTAAAATATTTTTTATTTTAAAATATTTTAAAATAATATTTTTATTTTTTTAAAATTATTTTTAACATCAGCACATTAAAATGATTTAAAAACATCAAAAACATATTAATTTAAAAATAAAAAAAATAAAAAAATAATTTTTTTTAAAAGTGCTTCCAAAATACATTGTCAAACACTTTCTAATAGCAGTTATGATTTTAGAAATACACTAAAATAATATATATATATATATATATATTTATTTATTTAAAATTATTTTTTATATCAGTACATCAAAATTTGAAAACATTAAAAAATAAATTTTAAACAAAAATAAATTTAAAAATTTTAAAAAACACTATTTCTCCCCATTCCTAAACACAACATTTCCATGATTCATGATAATCCAATCCTTATCTTTAATATTAATATTATATGAGCTCTTTAGTCATTAAATAAATAATAAAATGAAAGGATTTATCTTTTGATAATAAAAAATTACATTGTTTAGTTATTTACTAGTTTTTTTTTTATTTATACTATGTCGTGAGTTGAATTATTTTTTTTAACATTAAAAAATATAAATATGTTAAGAAGTTAAAATTTTGATGCATACCGGCCAAAACATTTTGAAAATACTTAAATAGTGACATATTGGATGAAATATGTTTTGTTAAAAAATATTGAGACGACGAAACATTAAATCGACCTGTACCAACCATGATTAACATGCAAAATCTGAGATTTAGGGTATAAAATCGTGATAAAACCATGAAACTCATATCAAAACAAATTAGGAAGCTCAATTATCAAAAGTGAAAAAAAATTAAATTTAAAAAAAGGACCTAAAAAAAGTGACTCGAGTAAACCTATATCGGTGGTTGACGCAACACCACGGGCCAGGCCAAATTTCATTTAATGTAAGAATAAAAAAGTTCAAGCAATGCTAGGCTTTCTAAATAAGTAAAAAAAATTCGAGACTCAAATCATTAAGTCAAATGGGTTTAACAAGTTTGGTTAATTAAATCATATAAAAAGAAAACTCTTATTTAATAATATGAAAAACCAAGTAAACTCAGACGAATCTCCAAAACAAGTTTGGTTAATTTAATCATATAAAAAAAAAGAAAACCCTTATTTAATAATATGAAAAACCAAGTAAACTCAGACGAATCTCCAAAACCTAGGTTAATCTTTTAAAATCACAAACTGTAAAATCTTAGACACAAGCTCAATCAAGAAGCCCAATTTTCAACAAATTTAATATTGAATGATAAAATAAAAATTAAAAATCAATCTAAAAAACATGTCACATAAAAAATAGTAATAAAAAAAATGAGATCAAACCTGATGGAAAAAAATAGAGGATGAAATTGTAAAAGAAAAATCAATTTTAGAAATCATCTCAAATAAAAAAACATTAATCAAAATAATGAGGATCAAATTCGAGAGATGAAAGAAATTGGATAATGAAAACAAAAATAATTTCCAATTTAAAATAATTTTCTCAAATAAAAAGATTGCCATTAAAAGAACAAAAACCAAATCTGAAGGGAAAAAAAGTGAAGGGATGTTGTGAAAAGACCTAGCGTGAAAAAAAGAAAAACAAAAATCAGGTCGGCGCTAAACCGGATGGAATCACCATGCACACACCACTCAAGGAGGTTAGCCCTACTTAGATGAATTAAAAAAACACCAAGGAAAGCTATTTTTTACTGTTATAAGCTACCAGATGCACTACCTAATTATAAGGGAGATGGGGTTGCCCAAACCAAACCAATTATGGGTTTCAAGGTCGAACATTCTAAGATAAAAAAGAAGTCACAACTGATTCTAAATATAAATATGATACTTAACCTAATCATAACTATAATATTGAGTGTTTTAGGTGTTTAATAATTGGACATATAGCCTTTTAATATTTAAACAAGATAGTTATGATCTTAAAGGATCATGATAAGATTGAGACCAAAAGCGACAACACTGATTATGAGATGCCACCACTTGAGAATGTTAGCGAGGGGATGTAGAGTATTCAATTGAGGGAGAATTATAGTATAAATTAAAAGAAGTGATGCTTTTACTATGCATCACCTCACAAAACACTATTAATTTCAATAAGTATTTTTTTTCTTTGGTTTTGTTTTTTTTCTTTCTAAATCTATATTTGTTTATCTCTAATTTCATACTTTAACATTTAGTTTATTGGATATTAAGCTTTATAATTTATTGTGGTATGCTTTATATATGGTTAGCTCGGTCTTATAACCCGCATCACGGATTTGGCGAGTTAACACGGTTAACTCAAGTTTTTTTCATCTTTTTGAATTCATATTTTCTTCAATTTCATCCTTCAACATTGTGTTGATTGAGACTTATACTTCATGATTTATTTTGGTTTGCTTTCTATGAGGTTATCTCGGTCTCATGACTCGGTTTGCGGGTTAACCCAGTTGACTCGAGTTTTTTCTGTCCTTTTGTAGTTGGTTTTTATTCAACTTCATCCTTCAACATGAAATTGATTATAAATTAGGCTTCATGATTTATTTTTCTTGCTTTCTATTAGGTTTTCACAGTCTTATAACCAAGGTTATGTATTTTTTATGGTTAACCCGGGTAGACTCATGTTGTTTTATTGTGTCCTGTTTTTAGATTAAAATTTTTTAACTTTTTACCTTCAATAATTTTTTTTAGATTGAATTGAGTTTTATAATTTGTTTGGATTTTTTTTCTATGGGGTTATCATAGTCAGGTCAACCCAAGTTGACTCATGTTAATTTTTTTTTTACTTTCTATGAGGTTATCCCAATCTCATGACTCGTGTCATGAGTTTGGCAGGTTAATTCAGATCAAATATTTTTATTATTTTTGAATTAGTTTTTTTTCAATTTTATTCTTCAACATTAAGTTGATTAAGAATTGAGTTTTATAATTTGTTTTGATTTGTTTTATATGAGGTTATCATGGTCTTATGATCTAGATCAAAGATTTGATAGGTTAACCCAAGTTGTCTCGGATCAATTCAATATATGGTCATTTTAATATTATGTTTTAAAAAAGAAGTTGTCTTGAATTTTTATGAATCAAAATATGTTTTCATCAATCATTCGAGTTGCCTTAGGACCTATCAAGCCGATCAAATCACATTGAGTCAACCTCTACACGATTTAATTTTTTTACTAGAAAAATATTAGCAATACCTAGATATTTGTTTTTGTATGTTAAAAAAAAATAAAATTGATCAAACTCACGACATATTGCAAGCCAATGATCCGTCATTGGTTATTTGGTGTGCACTAAATGTTTAAATTAAGAAAGATGATTTAGAGTAGCAAATAGAGAATATCTTTTATATGAGATGTCCTATCAGTAACAAGATATGTAATATGATTATTGATAGTGAGACTTATGCTAATATTGCTAGTATTATACCTTTTAGAAAATTAAATTTGAACATCATGAAACATCATAAACCAAATAGGCTTTAATGGTTGAATGAATGTAGAGAAGTTAAGGTTAATAAATAGGTCTTGATGTCTTTTTGTTAATTAGAAAATATCATAATGAGGGTTTACGTGATGTGGTTCCTATACATGTAGGTCACTTGTTATTGGAGCATTCATGACAGTTCGATAAAAGAGTAATGCATGATGGGTTTAAAAATAAATGTTTTTTTGTAAAAAATGGAAAATCCATCACTTTTGTACCATTGACACCAAAGCAGGTCTATGAAGACTAATTAAAATTGAAAAAAAAAATAAGGACAAGGGCACTGAAAATGTCATGAGTTTTAAAGAGAGAGAAAAAATCAGATTTGCCCGAGAGAGAAAGGAATAACGACTTGGCCGATAGTGGAGAGAAGAATAAAGAGAAGAAAACAAAGTAGAGAAAATTGAGTGTTGAGAGAAAAACAAAGAAGTATAAGAGCTTTTATACAAGAAATAATGTTGTTAAGAATGTTCTTTATGCTAACAATCCTGTGCAAAATAGTGTTGTTGTTTCTTTTTTGAAGGATTATGAGGATATATTGACCATAAATGATATACCTAGTGGTGATTGAGTTTGGATGCATATTAGAAAGAAAAGATTTCTAGCCCATAGGAGATCTAAGTCGCAGCCTAGAAGAGATGGTCCATTTAAAATTCTCGATGAATCAATGACAGTATACAAAGTGGATATTTCATGTGAGTATGGTGTTGATGTTATTTTTAATGTTTCCAATCATTCTATATTTGATGTAGGTGATGACTCAAGGTCAAATTCTTTTGAGGAGGAGCGGAATGATATGAATCGATAAGCACTATAAAAGAATTCATTAGAGATGTTGATTGTGCCAATTACAAGGTCAAAGGCTAAGAAGATTAAAGAGGCTGGTTTGTGTTTAATTTTTTTTTAATATATAGTTTTATAATAATAAGAATAATTTTCACTCTGATTGTTGGATTATGTTGAAATTTTACTAGTCAATTCTAGAGACCTTGTTTTATATAGGGCTAAAATTTTATAGCAATCGAAGTTCAAAAAAGTCTTGAGATAAAGACTAGAAGCTACTATACAAAAATTACATTATATTCTAGTTGACTCAGGATTATCTTTCCTTTAGATTCATGGATTTACCATAAGGAAACTTTCTTATTCTATATGGATTCTTTATATGGGATGACATATAGGCAGTATATTAAGGAATTATCTAGCAAATGATTTTTTTATTTTGCAAAGAACCCTAATTGTACAAGGATTCTTAGTTGGCAGCTTATCAGTAATTATTTTGCAAGGACTCCTCATTCTTCTTGAACAAAGAGTCGATAAAATTAGAGAATTAAATGGCAAGGTATCATTATTTCACAAGGATATAATTAGGAAGCCTTAACCTTTTCCAAAGTTGGCAAAAAAGTTTGGCAGCCTTAGTTATTAATGGGTTTTATTATTTATTTTATAAACTTTGAGTTATTTTAATTGGGTTTTAATGTCAACCTATTAGTATATTAGGATGTATTTTATTTTATAAACTATAAATACCTTTTTGAAAAAAAGAATATGACATATTGAGTTATTATTGATTTTGCCACAATTTCATGTGCTTGTGTGAGGACTTCTCATACCTATTAGTACTTCATTGAACTGGTTTGAACTTAGTAAAGACCAACTGCCTTTGTGATGTTCTTTCTTATACCTTCAGTTCATGATTTTTTTTATAGTTGTTGGGTTGAAGTCTTCATTTCAATAACTCGAGTGCCTTAGATTAGGTAATTACTGTGTCAAGTTTTTATCATCTTTATTTACTGTGCCTTAGATTGTTCTTTCTTGTATGTGGGTTCTAGAGTTATTACTTCTTAGGTTTGCATAAGTTATTCCTCTAAATCCCATAAAACCATGGTTAATGAGAACAATTTTTATAGAAAAAAAAAAGGAGCATAACCACTCTTCATCACAGAGGGCTTCTTTAACAAGGTTTTCCCCAACAACTCTCGGGCCAGTCTCCTCTAATATCAACACTAGGCATGGGCTACTCCTCAAGCAAGATTTCTCTCTTCTATATTTGATTCTTTTTTCTGATTGACTTGCTGCAAAATTGTGCTTACGTGGTTCATACCCTTAAGAGATGGGCAACTACCTCTAACTTCCAAGAATTACTTAAATGAGTTCTTCAATTGTCTGTTTTAGAGTATTGATTATTTCCTAGACCTAAGTCCACCTACATCAACCAAAAGATGAAACACATTCAAAACATGTACAAGATATAATTACAATTTAACATCCCAAAAGGAAAGAATCATACATATCTTAAAATCCTTTTTAAATAATGTCTTTTAATATAGTCTTAATGTAACTCTAAGTTATTATGTCACTATGACCTTAATAAAGACTTGTGGGGCTACTAATGAGCTTGACCTAAAATAAATCCTAAAACAAATAATGATGGGTTCAAGATTGACCCTTAAATCCTACCTATTCATAGTATAGTCTTAGGTTTAAAGTATCTAGGATCAAGTTAGTTCACCTACGCCCACCACCCAAAATGGTTTAGGCTCGGAATAGCCTACTAATTTGAGTTAATGAGGGTTTGACGGTAGGCCGGGTTCCTCCAAAACCCAAATCTGTGCCACCTTACAAGTTTTGATTTGGCTTGCATAAGCCCACCACCAACTATGTAGTTCAGGGCTTTCACACCATGCAAATCTATGTGATATATATATATAAAGCTTATGAATCACTAGATACGTAACTAAATTTTAAGCTCATCAACTCTTATAAACATATAAAAGAAAAAAAAAGAGTTCACATCCCTTTCACCTCTCATTATTTCTTTCATCTTCCTCAAATGCACATACATACACATAGTTTTGAAACCCGACCCGGTCAAGTGATCAGGTCACAGGTCAGATGGGTTGACCCGGGTCAACAAAAAAAAAACACCTATAAAAAAACACATAACTAGTTACAATGCAACACTTACATAAACCAAATTTAAATTATAAACCAACAATAAAAATTTAATTCAATATCCAAAACACAAATAAAAAATAAATTCTAAAATATTTAAAACAAAACATCCAACCACATAAATTCTAAAATATTTAAAACAAAACATCCAACAACATAAATTCTAAATCAACAACACTTTCACTTTTGTTGAATGAACACATTAAGTTCTTCTGTGTCCATAGGAGCAAAATTTGGATCAAATGTCGATGGAATTGAGCCAATCTCGTCAACACCTAATAAATCATCAGCATGCTCATTTGAAACTTCATCGTCACAATCATCTTCAATATCATTAACATTTATGACATCTACATTTCAAACACAATTAATAAATAAATATTATGTGTTAAACAAAACTTTATTTTAAATAATATTTATCACTAAATAATCAATCATTAATTACCATCATCTAAAGTATCTTATATGGTCATAGTTGATAGAGCTTGGTGAAAACTCTCTGCTTCTTTAGTCATCAAGATTGACGGGTCATCTTCTACTAAGTGGATTATAATTTTATCATTCCCAATAATTCCTATATATTAAAAGTGAAGATAAACACAATATAAGTATTAATAATGTTACTAAACAAGATAAAATAATATTTAAGGAATTAGAGAAAAGAAAAATACTTTTGTTTCAATCTTGGATTGCAGTGGACGTAAACAAGGTCATTAAACCTTTGGTGCTCCAATCTATTTCTCTTCTTGGAATGAATATGTTCAAACATACTCTAATTTCTCTCACATCCCGAAGAACTACAAGTTTGACTTAACACTCGTATAGCCAACTGTTGTAGATTTGGAGCGCTGGTTCCATATGTCATCCACCATTCATATATACAAAAAAATAATAAGTAAAAGGAGACTATGTCAAATAATATTTTTAAATATAAAAATTATATACCTGGAGGCATAAGGGTGCGATTATTTATTGCGGACACTCGACAAAAGTCATGTTCAGCATTCCTAAACAACTTCATCTCACTTGTAATCTTACTTTGCAATGGTAGATTTCCATGTGCATACTTCTTAAGAACATCTAGAAGTCCAGAAATGGTGCTCATATGTTTATCCATTATATTTGCATCATATTAAAATCGATGATTCAACCAAAATGCTGCTGCATAAAGATGTCTATAAAATTGTCCATCCCACCGATTACTGATAATGTCTATGAAAGGTTTCACTCTAGCGTTTCTCTTTTGAAATATCCTCATCATTTCTTCTTTTGCATGATGAATAGCATCATACAAATATCCCATCGAAGGTCTATCATCACTATCAACCATTTGTAGAACTCAAATTAAAGGTTCACTCATTCGCACAATTATTGCACATTCTTCCCAAAACAGAGAGTCTAGCACACTCTTAACAAACTTTTTTCCTTTGCTATTTTTATCATAAGCAGATGAGACCCCTTCCCTAGATGTCACTATAGTTCTCAACTCATCTTTATGAGCTAAAATGCTTTGCAATGCAATGAAATTGGTAGCAAAACGAGTAGGAGCTGGACGAAGTATTTCTTTTCCTCCAGTGAACTTCCTCATCAAATACAATGGATAACAATGATTATAAATATACTTTGTGATACTAGAAGCATGCTCAATAACACAACAAACTAACTACAATTTACCAATGTCCTAGAGTATGAGGTTGATGCAATGAGCAGCACAAGGAGACCAAAATATTGAAAGAAATTCTTCCATCAATAACTTGCCAACAACAACATAATTTGCAGCATTATCAGTCACCATATGCACAATGTTTTCTAACCCAACATACAAAACAACCTCTCTAAACAACTGATACAACAATCTAGCAGTCTTTGAGACATCTGATACATCCACAGTTTTTAAAAAAACTGTTCCTTTAGGACAATATACTAAGAAGTTAATTAAAGTCCTCCTCTTCTAATCTGTCCATCCATCAGCCATTAATGTGCAACCAGTCTTCTTCCAAATCTCTCGATAAGTCTCAACATAAATCTTGACTTCATCAACCGCTTTTGCCAAGTAATAACCACGAATAGCATGCAAGTTTGGTCCTTTATAACCAGGACACACGGCTGTTACAACATCTATGGCATGCTGATAATACACAGAGTTAACAGCATTAAATGGCACACATGCATCAATCATCCACTTCGCTAAAGCAAGATCACACCGTTCAACTGCTTTTTTCCTTTGCCAACAATTCTGAAGAGACTTTTGAGCACCAATAGTTGGTCTCTGCATGAAATATGTCCCTAATGTTGCAGATTTCTTCTACTTTCCATAACTTGTAGTCGATTGTTTTATAGTGCTGGTGCTTTGAATCCTTTTCTTTTTTGCAATCTTCGGTGGTAACATATGTTTTTTAGTATTGACATCCTCATCATCCTCATCCTCATCATCTTCTAAGTGCCTAATCATCTTCTAAGTGCCTAATCATCATCTCTTCATGCTCCCTTTGTTGTGCATTAAATGGATTGAAATCTACTTGCATTTCTCTAACTCTTTTTTTGTTTTGTTTCAGCATTTCCTTTAAGATTCAAAACCATTTGATGTCGAACATCAGGAGGACATTTGAGACATTGTTCAACTTCTTCTTTAGCTCCAGCTAAATGTTGCTTAAATCGATTAATACCACCACCCGCAAATACTTTAGCACAATACAAACAAACTAATTTAGTTTTTTTTACATCCAACACTAAGTTCAGGAGCTTCTCTACAATGACCCCATGCTAAATCTGTTCTTCCTCTACTACCACTTGACATAGAAATTGAAGGTTGAGATGATTGGGCCGTTGAAGGATCACTACTTGAAGTACTACCATCATGTGAAGACATTTTAAGACCTGACATAATTTATAAGAAGGAATATAATTTCAAGCCAACTCACTTTACAATCCATTCATTAGATTAACAATGACAGCCTCATTGTTAATCACATATAACAGAAAAAGACTACTCAGTTGATGCTCTAGGACATTCCCATAGTTTTCATTCAATGCAAAAGAATTAAAAATAAACAATTTATAACAGTAGAAATAAATAATTTATCAAAATAATACTAACGAAGGACCACAACAAATTAACAGTAGAAATTGTTCATATTCCACCCTTATAACATATATAAGCAAGCAATGATGAGCCTGATCTTAGAAAATAAATATTCCCCCGATCTTCATCACCAACCAAAATATCACGTAGAGAAATAGAATCTATAAATTTGATCACTTAAAAACTTTATAAACATAAACTCGCAAAAAAAAAAGTGCAACAATTTAACAAAATGCTAGGTCAACAATATAAAAGAAACAGATCATAATTAGCATGCCAAGCTCCTTTTTCTTACCCACAAAAGAGCCAGAGTAAACTGCTTCTAAACTTTTTGACAAAAAAGCAATGAAAACTAAACCTATTTGAGTGTTCACTATCAACCTCATTCAAGCTAAAAACCGTGGACAAAAACTAAACTTAACAGATCAAGATTCAAGCTTTAATGACACAATTATTTGCTTTTGATCAAACGAGCAAAACCTAGATTGTGTTTTCAATTTAACAATCCCAGTTCATAGTCCTTGCACTCACACACACTCGTTTATGCGTTTATGCTTCAAAAGTCCCAAGTCTAACAATGATTAGAGACAAAAAGAATGAAAGAAATAGTAGTTGAAAACTTGAAATACTAACCGGAAGAGGCAGCCGATGCAATAGGCCGGGACGCGAAGGTCGAAGGAAGAGAAGAGGGAGCGGCGGGAAGGTGATTGACTGAACACAGGCTAGATAGATAGATGTGTGTGTACACCGTAGAATGAGAGTACGAAAAACGCTGCGTTTCAGAAGGAGATTCAAAGACGTCATTTGCTCCTCAGCGATCAATAGGCCGGGACATCCTCTCCTCCTCAGCTGGGTTTCAAAAAGTGAGTTAATTAGGTTTGCCAATTGTAATTGATTTTGCTTTGTTCTTCTTCACTCTGTTTTCAGCGTTTTGTCATTTTAGAAGGCTAAAAACAACCTCGTTTAATGACTAGCAATAATAAAAAAATAACCGGGTCTCACCCGGGTTTGACCGGTTACCAGGTCGACCCGCCGGGTCGACCGGGTTTTGCCGGGCCAATTCCCGAGCGGGTTTTTGCCTCCACCCGGACCGGTCCCAGGCCCGGGTCGGTCGTGTCCCGGGTCGACCCGCCGGGCCGGTTCGAGTTTTAAAACACTGTATACACAATCTAAAAGGTTTCCCTCCTCCTAAACTTATACTAACTTAAGCATTATAGAATCTCATAAGTTTATCAAAGGACTTGTTTTTGCAAGTGCTCAAAGACATCATGCATCAGCAAAGTTGGAGCTGCCTTGTCATTGCAAAGATTACAA
>Ga0325414_1002489_pt1 | contig 18720 bp, 12 predicted proteins | sample PopdelMetagenome_8_FD_206183 | JGI IMG/M metagenome (GOLD analysis project Ga0325414, IMG submission 206183) | Populus deltoides microbial communities from Bellville, Georgia, United States - Leaf-PdKOR-R3 | ecosystem: Host-associated > Plants > Phyllosphere > Phylloplane/Leaf | place: USA... | reverse complement strand
AATTTGTTGTATGTTTAATGGGCCACAGAGCGACGATGGTTTTTGGACATCTCTAGTGGTTAGTAAGATCAAATATTGAAGTTGTATACAGTTTTCTGCCCTAGCGGTCATAGAAGAGAATTGTCCGGCTGCATCCTAGATTAAATTAGCATATTGAAAAATATTTTCTAATATTTGATTATATTATAAAAAAATAAGCTGAAAAATAACTTATTAATGTTTAATTTTTTTCAAGTTTATTAAAATAATAAAAAAATAAATTTTACAAATTAAAAACTTGAATGATAATAAAATTGAAAAAAATATAATTTCATAAATTATCTCAAATAAAATAAATAATAATCAAAATAATAGAAATTAAATCTAAAAAATTAAAAAAATAAAAGATGAATAAATTAAAATAATAATAATTAACACTTCATAAATTATTTCAAATAAAATAAGTAATAATCAAAAGAATGAGAACCAAATTTGATACATAAAAAATTTTAATAAAAAAATGATAAGGAAAAAACAAATAAAAATTATAAAAATAAGGACAAAGTTAATATAAAAATTAAATTTTAAGAGATGAAATTGAAAAATAAATATTCAAAACAAAATATATATAACAATCAAAAGTTTGAGGACCAAATTTGATATAATCAGTAAATAATATAATTTTTCTAAATTTTTTCACAACTTTCAAAAAATATTTTCCGCTCAAATTTTTCAGGAAAACACTTTTTTAAAAATCAAGCTAATTTTTTTTTAATTAGAAAGTATTTTTCGTTGATTAACTTTTTTTTAACGGTAAATAAAGATTAAAAAATTTAAAAAGTAATTTTTTAGAAAATGAATTAAAAAAAACATATTTTATATAATTATTTATTCTAGGTGGTTGCCTAAACTGCAGAATGATTGCGTATACAAAACTGATTCGTCACGCTCTCTCTCCTCTATGAACCTTCCTCGTATCACGTCCCTGTACACCGATGAATCTCCTCTGTCTATAGCGTAGCGGCTAAATTCTCAACTCATTTTCTCACCACCAATTAAAGAAATAAACAGCCAGAGCCATCTCGATCTCTGTCCGCAAATTGCAAAGCTGCCTTGTTTATGTAACCCTAGCCCGTTTTAATTATCAAATGCAGATTGTTTATCTGTTTTTTAATTTATTTCTTACTTGAAAAATATATTAAGTTATTTTTTTAATTAAAAATATTTTTTAAAAACATCTATTGAACACAAATTATTGTCAAGCAATGTGAAGTTTTCCAAATGCTAACAGTGATGATGCCTTCTTCTTAATTTTGTTACATTTAATTTGATTTATTATAACTTTGTCATTTATCGATTTATAAACCTTACAAAAAGTTAATTTGAAATTATTTTTTTTTTAAATTTTTTTTTTAATATCTATCTTTCAACTGTAAAAACAAACAAGCGGCGATAGATTAAACCACGTTTATTGCGGGAGCAGCTATGGAATCACAGCTACCCCTCCGCGCCACAACCTCAAAAACGAGGGACCTGCCTTATCCCTCCTCATTTTATTATCTGAGGCACCACCGGTGCGCATGGAGATAAGCTACGCCTCTTCAAGCCATCGTTATCTTCCAACAATGTCTGCCTCCTCCTCGTCCTCACTCGGATCCTCCATGCCGAACCGACCTGTCAAAACCATTCCTCTTCAACACCCAAACACGACGTCGTCCTCCTCCACTCCCTTGCCTCAGGCCATGTTTGGGAGATGGACCGCCAAAATAAAACGAACCACTCCTTCTCAATGGATCGATACCTTTCTTCCTTGTTACCGTTGGATTAGAACTTATAAATGGCGCGAGTATTTGCAGCCTGATCTCATGGCCGGTCTCACCGTCGGTATCATGCTCGTCCCCCAGGTAATTCTATCCCCTCTCTGACGAACAAAAACCGTTACATAATAGAATATTATGATCTTCAATCTTCTTTTGTTAGGTAATAATAACTCTTGCATTTTTAGTGTTTGGCTATGAAGGAAAATGAAAGAAAAGAGAGGAAAATCTGCGAGTCTACAGTCTCTCAAAGCTGACTGACTCAAACTCAGCTTATTTTGATTTCCTTTCCTTTCTTTTTAATCATCGTTTACTGAGATGTTGGTAACTTTAAAATCGTGCTTTATTTATCCTTTTGATTTTCTTGTACTTTCTCGGTAACCAAACAGAGTTTTACAGTTGTCAACGGTTACACGTCGTGCAGGACTCTGCGTTTTTTTTTTATAATTAATGTTGGTGTCCGCTTGCCACTAATTTCACGTCACCTGAAATTAACAATTATACAATAATTATATAGCTCAAACTTGAAACCACAAAAAAAACAAACCCCTTAATTCTCTTATCATTAGTCCATCCCCTGATGATTATTACTCTGCGTTCTTTGATTATGGTTGTTGTGGAGCCATTCACTCAACTGAGATTGATTGGATTGCATCCTTTTTCAAGCTATCTTACTGAAAATCCCCTCCAAATCACTCCCCGAAAAATCTACATCGTTGGATTTGGGATCCACCAGTGGGACCCACTCATTCAATGGATGAGATTTTCCTGGAAATGATTTCTGGAAGAATTCTTCAGTTAAATCATCACCACTCCTTGTCAAATAATTAACTGTTTTGACGATTGTAATATATATATATATATATATATATATATATATATATATTAATTTTCTCTAAGTTTCAATCACTGCTTTTTAACTGCTCTCGATTTTACATTTCTATGGTTGGTTTATTAAGAAAAATGCACTCTAATGAATCAGATTTGGAATAAACAGGGTTTTACAGATGTGTTGAGCTTTGTCAATGGTTAAGCGCAATGCGTGTATCTGCTTTCTTTAATTTTGTCATGGTTTTGATTATAATCATTCTACAAAAAAAGAAAAAACGAAGATGGATTAGATTGTGAGATTTTCAAGTGGTTTGGATAATTTGATCATGTTTCTGTTCTCATAAATCTCAGTTATTGCTCTTTTACTGTTTTACACTATACAAGGGACCAATCAGATTTCTTTTTTTCCCGAATAAATTGATGATAGGATTTCCTGTTTTTGATTAGGTTGTGTTTGGTTGCTTGGAAATGATCTCTTGAATGTGAAATTTCAATTTGTCTGCAACGAAACACTTTTTTTTATATATTATTTTTCTCTGGTTTTACTTTCCTGTGGAGTCTGATGTTGGCACCCTAAACGTAATAATTTTTTCTTACTGCTAGCATTTCTAATTATTTAGTGTGATTTTGTTACTACAGATGTCATTTTATGTACATGAGTTGGATTATTGATTTTTAGTTGTTGCAAGTCATTCATTTTATGTAGATGAGTTGGATTATTGATTTTTTGTTGCTGTAAATGAACAGGCAATGTCATACGCAAAATTAGCAGGACTGCATCCAATTTATGGACTGTGTAAGTTACCATAAGATCATAATTGTTGTAAATCTTACTTCTTTAGATAAGATTTGTGTTGAAATCTTGTCATGAATGTTTAGTGGCAGGATTCAGAAATTCCCTTTAATAGTATAATTCTTGTAGTGCTTGCCAGAACAATACTGTGGCAGAGTTTTAAGGTATAAAATTAAAAACATGATAATTAATTAAATAAAATTTATTTTGATTATATTTAGCCTTAGGTTTAGGAGAGACAGCACCTTACAGATGAAATTTGATCTAATCATGACAGCATCTATCATCTTTTGAACTGATATCACTACCTACACTCTACCATCATATCCTTTTTAACTCTAGAATGGCTCTGTTGGTTTTGCAAGGTAGATACTGGTTTTATACCAATTTTTGTGTATGCCATATTTGGGTCATCTCGACAACTTGCAATTGGTCCAGTGGCATTGGTTTCTCTGCTAGTGTCTAATGTTTTGGGTGGAATGGATTTATCTGACGAGTTATATACAGAACTTGCGATTTTATTAGCATTTATGGTTGGGATAATGGAATGTATAATGGCATTTTTGAGGTACTACACTCACTGTATATAGTTAAAAAATGCTCTTGCTTTTTTCGTTCATTAAGTTATGTGCAGCTCTCCTTCTCAGAAGTTATTTTATGATTTCATCGGCTTATAGTGTTATCATAGTGACTGATGCATATATTCCTCTTCGCTGTAGGCTTGGATGGCTTATCCGCTTCATCAGCCACTCTGTGATTTCTGGCTTCACAACTGCCTCAGCCATTGTCATTGCACTATCCCAAGCAAAGTATTTCTTGGGGTATGATGTTGTACGAAGTAGCAAGATTGTGCCATTGATTAAAAGCATAATATCTGGAGCGCATAAGGTAGGTTTATTCAAGAGGAGAGAGAAGTGATAGCAATCCGTTATTTGTGGCTTGTTAAGTTAAGAGAACAATCGTACATATTTTGGGGTCAAGAAGAGCTTATCTAAAAGGGTTCTGGCCTGATGATTAAATTGTGTGACATGGATGATGATAATTGTTTGCATGTAGTCATACCGGTAATATTAAGCTCCTGAACTTCATTTGCTCGAATTTCTGGCTACTACCACTCTTCAATCACTGATTTTATGGTTATTTGGTGGCTGATAACTAGAACTTCATGTGATAAGATTTTTAAATACTTGAGTTTATGCCCTTGAACATTCTTTATCGTTTATTTTGGTCCTTTTATTTACTGTGGTTTGTGAATCAACTACCAGTGATCATTTAAATTCTACTCTAATCTTCCTTTTTACCGTGTCATGTCAACCACCACTCATCAATACCTTTAACCACAGGTGATGTTTTTCTTTTGTAGTTCTCCTGGCCTCCTTTTGTGATGGGATCTTGCATCCTTGCAATACTCTTGGTCATGAAGCATTTGGTATGAAATCACTTCAGATTTTTGTGGTAGTGGTAAGAAGTGTCTTTTCATAGATCTCTGTTATGACTTTGATTTTTTATGTTAAGGGAAAATCAAGGAAGCAATTCAGGTTCCTACGACCAGCAGGTCCACTTACAGCGGTCGTTTTGGGTACAGTGTTTGTGAAAATATTTCATCCATCCTCAATTTCTTTGGTGAGAATGACATATAGCGAAACACTGTAAAACAATTTGTTTCATATATAGGAATAAATCCATTGATCCCCTACCTCCCTGTTGAGATGAGGCAACTCGTATGCTTAGAACTCTTTCTAAAGTCCATGCTCTTTTCTAAGAAGTGCTTGTTTATGCTGCTCTGTTTTTTTTCATTCATCTTATGAACATTTTGTTGTTTGGTGGCCAACATTTTGCATTGTGAGAACAATTAATTTTATGTGTTTTATGTGATGTCTTACCCTAATTTCATTACATAATCACAAAATGTAGGAAAAGAAACATCTCAGCTTTGGCTTTGGAACTCTACTTGCGTGTCTGGACTTTGATTGATTCAAATGTGCAAGGCATTTGCTTGCTACCAATCTTAGCTACATGCCCAATTTGAATCAATCACATTCCATGGCCCACATTGAAATCCTGTTATTTTTTTTCAAATATGTCATTTTACCAGCATAATATTTGTTTAATCACTCCAACCAAGAATAACCGTTATAGATTTAGGATACTTGCTATCCCAATGTTTTTTGAATTTTCACTGCTATAAGAATCTAATTGAGTGAACATTCCATATGTCCTACCTATTCTTTATTTAAATAACTAAGGGCCTAATTTTGCATGTAATATTAGTTTTGCATTTTAGGGAGGATGTAATACAATGTAGAGGAATGCAAACCGGAGAAGTTGGTTTTCCTGCTTCATAAGGTCATTCCCGTCCCGTCACAGAGTTGACACTATTATTGATCTTGGCGAATAAAACTTTGGATTTCATATAAACTTTCATGGTTACATGTTTTATTGATTAATGTTTTCTTTCAACTGTTTCCTTTTTTGGTGAATATCTTCCATTTTCAATTTAGAAAAATCATGGCACAGCTGACAGAGATTAAAAAAATGGTCTTTAGGTAGGAGACATACCCCAGGGACTCCCAAGCTTCTCTATTCCAAAAAAATTTGAGTATGCGAAGTCTTTAATCCCGACAGCAATGCTTATTACTGGGGTAGCCATATTGGTAAGAGAAGTTCTTAGGATCATCTGCTCACAATATTGCTTTCTAAATTGGAGTTGTTCGGTGTCCAATCAAATTAATCTTTGAAATTTAGGAATCTGTTGGGATCGCTAAAGCTTTGGCAGCAAAAAATGGGTATGAGTTGGATTCAAGTCAAGAGGTATGTTTTTGAAAAGGAAGGTGCCAGTGCCTAATGATGTAGCATCTTGTTTTTAAGGATGAATGTAGCATACTAGATGCCTCTGATCTCATCATAAATATAGGATAATCATGCCTGTTACCAATTTTTATTTGTGCTATTTGATTTCCTTTTTGGCTGTGCAAATAAATAAGAGGACTCATCCAAAATTATTTACTGGTTCTCTATTCATGGTCTACAATCTAGTGTAACAAAATGAAATTTTGACTTCATTTATCTTTCAACAGTTGTTCGGTCTTGGTTTGGCCAATATCTTGGGCTCATTCTTTTCAGCATACCCTTCAACAGGTGGGATTTAATAAAAGCTCCAAATTTAACCATGGATTTTGACCTGGATAATATATTTTATCCTTCACTCTGTTTTACTCTGGAATTTGCAATAAAATGATAAGCTTCTTTTTTTCTAATATGCAGGCTCCTTTTCTAGGTCAGCTGTAAATAATGACAGTGGGGCCAAAACTGGCTTAGCTGGTATTGTAGCTGGAACCATTATGGGCTGTTCTCTTCTATTCTTGACTCCGTTATTCGAATACATACCACAGGTTTATTTCTATGGCCCAGCTGTTGCATTTGTTTTGCAATATAAAGGTTGTGAAGAACTGTAGAGAAAGAGGTTGCTTGTACAGTGTTCTGTCATGTCAATAAATTCTGATTTGAAGTGCTTTGCAATATATGATGCAATTCATGTTGTAGAGAGAGTATTGAGATATGTGATGGTACCAAGCAAATCACTGTTCAATGCTTTTATTCCCCCGTCTACTGTATCATAATCATCATGTTGATTGAGGAGCCTAAATATTCTCTCTCAAGATGCTAATGGAGGATTTTGTGTTTTCTACCCTTTGCAGTGTGGTCTAGCTGCAATAGTGATCTCTGCTGTGATGGGCCTGGTAAGCATGTTAAAATCACAAGCTGGGGAGTTGACTGCAGATTCTGTTTCACATCAATGCTTCCTTTAAGTTTGTTATCTATATACCAGCGTACATGAGCTTAATATTTTACACCCCCCCCCCCCCCCCCCCCCCCCCCCCCCGCGCGCAAACAGCTGGCTTCTCTGGAGCCTTACTCAAAAAATATAATATATGGGTATTGTTTGACCATTAAATTAACTTGCTGGTCTTTCGTTTCTATGACATCACTGTCTGCCTATTCACATTCAGATTTTGCATCACATGCGAAATTGAAGTTTTGGAGACTTCTTGTATTTTCCTATTTAACAGCATGCAAACATTGTTTCTAAAAGGTTAAGATACTTATTTCTCAAAAAAAAAAAAAAACAACAACCACGGAGAATTTCTACTATAATTGCATGTTTTTCAAGTATTTGTGGCTCTAAATCTACTTTGTACCTTTTTGGTCCGCGAAAGCAAGATGTGTAACAATGCATTCAAGCATTGATACGAAGCCTTGAAAGACTGCAACTGATTCCTGAACATCTTAATACATCAGTTTGTATTGGCTTTCCAAGCAACGTCATGTATGATGACGAGTAGAAGTTGACCAAATGAATGATATAAGAGCACAAGTCCTATTAACTTGAGTTTGGTAGTTGTTGCTCCTTTGTTATCCAAAGGCGAATTGTGCTGATCACTGCCTTGTTCGGATTGTGGCTTAAACTCTATTATATATTAATTTTTTTTTCCGAGTGTCTCATTTCAGGTGGATTATCATGAGGCTATCTTCTTATGGCATGTAGATAAGAAAGATTTTGTTCTTTGGATCATTACCAGTACTACAACATTGTTCCTTGGCATTGAGATTGGTGTCCTTGTTGGGGTGAGTATTTAAAGAAGTTATGTTAAACATGAAGGGATTTGGATAGTAAGTTAGTAACATATAAGATTTATGCACCACTTATCTGAAGTCCTCAAATGATCCATGTCAACTGCCTTCTCAGCTTGTTTATAAGATACTGAATCTATCAACCTTTTTTTCTCTGTTCAAGTGCAAAAGTTTGACATGATAATCTTGCTAAGTCCTTTTAGGTCCTCAGTTTGACATAACTTCGTACAACTGGTTGGCAATCCTTTACCATGGTTGTATAAATTGTGCTCATGATGCATGAACGCCACTGGCTTGCTGGAAGAAGCATTTTTTACTCTAAATTGGTTTTGAAACTGCAGGTTGGGGTATCACTTGCTTTTGTCATCCACGAATCAGCAAATCCACACATTGGTTAGTGGGACTTGTTGCATCTTAGTATTTATGCATGTCAATAATAGGTTTAATCATTCTCTGAATCCCAGTTGATCTCTATTATCTGCTCTATGCATAATCATTATTATGATCTTCATCAATTGCTTCAGCATCTCAGCTATGGCAATGATGATTATCTACATCTTCCTTGTGGCTGTACTTGATTTCTTTCTTCCGGTTTGAACTTCTAAAAGATCAGATATTCCAAATATCTCTTTTTATCGTGATAAAATGATCAATTTTTGTGGGGTTTGTAAACTGGAAGTAAAGTTTGCAAGCTTCAAATCAGTTATTATATTGGTGCTTATTGTAGATATGCTTATAGTTTAAGTACATATTTAATAATTATAATTTGGTGTACGCTGCAGCTGTCCTGGGACGTCTTCCAGGCACCACAGTTTACAGAAATATCCAACAGTATCCAGAAGCATATACTTACAATGGAATTGTGATTGTTCGCGTTGATGCGCCTATCTATTTTGCTAATATAAGTTTCATAAAGGACAGGTGAAATTTTGTTTTTCCCTAAGTTAATTAAACCCAGGATTACAAGTTCTTTGGATTTTAGGTTGTTGAGATTTCCTTTGCCAGGTTACGGGAATATGAAGCTGATGTTGACAAGTCTGCCAGACATGGGCCAGAAGTCGAAAGGATTCATTTTCTGATTTTAGAGATGTCACGTAAGTATTGCTTCATCCTACTCGGGTTACAAGGTCAAGATAGAACATATATTATGCATCTCCATTTTGTCGTGCTCTTATGCTTTCAATCCATGCAAAAGTTACTTTTTGCCACCAAAACTATTTGCTTTGTTTTTCACCTCATTGTATTCTCCACGCACATTCTTTTATGCTGATTCTGTTTTTTTTTTCATGAAATATTCTGTGCTGTAGTCACTGGGTTCAGTGGCGGTTGTCAAGACCACAACTTTTTTCATTCTAAATTTTCAAGAATGCTTGCCAAGTTCGCAAATGAAGCGGATGAAAATAAGGTTCATCAAACGATCTGGTTACTTATATTCCAAATGTTTTATTATTTTGTAGCCATTACATATATAGACTCCAGTGCTGTTCAAGCTTTGAAAGACTTGCACCAGGAGTACAAATCACGGGATATTGAGGTTGAGTGTCTGTTTTGGTGGAAGTCGCACTTCAATACAAGCTGTTCTTTTTATACAGAGACACAATTATGATCTCTACTTTTTATTGGGTTCTGTTGCAGATCTGTATTGCCAATCCAAACCAAGATGTTCTGCTGACCTTAACAAAAGCTGGTATTGTAGAGCTCATTGGTAAGGAGTGGTACTTTGTCAGAGTACATGATGCTGTTCAAGTTTGCCTTCAACACGTTCAGAGCTTAAACCAAACTCCTAAGAACCCAGATTCATTTGCTGAGGATAAACCAAGTTTCTTCCAGAGGTTATCGAAGCAGAGAGAAGAGGATTTATCAATTGCAGAGCTAGAGTCAGGTGATAAAATTACAGAGCCGCACTTGGAACCATTGTTGTCTCGGAAGTCTTGAATTTTGCTCGATTATTTTTATGAACTCATGATGCTGATTTGTCGAGGCAGGGCGTATATTGATTATTTGGATGTAAATAATTGATTACAAGGTTCGATTATTTGCAAGTTTCTAGGCTTTAGTATTGTAAGGTATGTTTGTTTGCTGGAAAATAATTTTTTTTTGAATGAATTTCAGAAAAATAAATTATTTTTTGATATTTGGTAATGTAATGGAAAATAAGTTGTAAAATACTTTTCAGTGTTTGGTTATGTCATGGAAAATGAACTGAAAAATAACTTATTAATGTTTTATTTTTCTCAAGTTTATTAAAATAATGAGAAATAAATTTTACAAATTAAAAACTTGAATGAGAATGAATTGAAAAAAAATATAATTTTATAAATTATCTCAAATAAAATAAATAATAATCAAAATAATATAGATCAAATCTAAAAAATAAAAATAAATAAAAGATGAAAAAATTAAAATAATAATAATAAACATTTCATAAACTATTTCAAATAAAATAAGTAATAAATAAAAGAATGAGGATTAAATTTGATAGATAAAAAATTTCAATAAAAAAATGATAAGGGAAAAATAAATAAAAATTATAAAAATGAGGATCAAAATTAAAATAAAAATAAAATTTTAAGAGATGAAATTAAAAAATAAATATTCAAAACAATATATATAGAGCAATCAAAAGTTTGAGGACCAAATTTGATATAATCAACAAATAATATGATATTTTTAAATTTTTCACAACTTCCGGAAAATGTTTTCGGTCCAAATTTTTCAGGAAAACATTTTCCTAAAAACCAAGCCAAATTTTTCTTTAACTGGAAAATGTTTTCCGTTGACCAACTTTTCTAATAAAAAACAAAAATAAAAAAATTTTAAAAGTGATTTTTTAAAAATCACTTTTCAAAATACAAACATGGCCTAAAATGCAAAGTAAAATATGCATTGTAAGTCTTGTTTTTCTCAAAGGACCAAACTCTATATTTTATAAAATAGTGATTGTGGTTATCCTGTTATTTTTTAAAATGTTTTTTATATAAAAATAATTAAAATATTATTTTTAACAATAATATATTAAAATAATATAATTTAAAAACAATTTTTTTTTTTAACCACCCTATAGTCCGCAATCCCAAACATTAACAAAAGAACTATATATACTACTAGGCTAATAGACTGTAGGCAAATATTAATACGATAAAGGTACACATGGGCTAATCTTTATTTATCTTCGAAGTTTAACGCCCCATCCATGTCACAATGAATGTAAGCGAACTTGAAATTCAGTTTGTAATTCTATATTCTCGTGAAGAGTATTTTCAGTTTATGTTTTCATCAGCACTATTTTATTTTTTAATAATTCTTCTTGATTGGAATGCACAATAAGGAACCCCAACACCTTCCCTACTAGTCAGTCTTTACTTGCAAAATGGGTTGAATCCAGCTGTCCGACGTGACAATGTTAAAATTCAGTTCCGTTCTTTATCTGCTCATCAGACGTACCACTGTACTATCAGTTGTAAGACTGTCACGCCGGCTGCTGATGTTGCCCCCTCGCCCCCCTCGGATTCTACGGTGGTGGAATTTGACGCTGTTGACTGTGCTTAAAAAAAAAATTATTTTTTTTTAGTTTTAATCAATTATTTTAATAAGTTAATGCCGAAAATAAATTTTAAAAATATTATTTAAAAATATTTTTAAATAAAAAATAACTTCTGATGTATTCTCAAAGAAGGCACGGAGATTTCTGAACTTTGGTGCACGCATTGAAAGGGGAAGTAGTTGATGTGTTTCAGTTGTCCCACATCGAAAGAGTGATAAGCCTTGTGGAAGCGAGGCGCTATAAATACTCGTTTTGCGAGGCGGGGGTGTTCCTCGCCGCGCCGGCTCTATATTGTCCGCAAAAATTTGTAGAGGGGAAATAGGCTGACCGAGTGATGACGCTGCTTGCTTTGCAGAAATCGTTTGTCTGGGACTCCCTATTTGACCCACCTCTGAAATCTAGCCCAAGTTTATTTTAGTGAGTACTGTCCTGGCTTTGTCTCATTTGTTTTTATGTAGGCCATTGATTGTTAACGATAATCGGCCCAAAATATTCTGTAACTGTCCTTGTTTTTGTCTCCTTCTCTATTATCGAAGTTCTTTTACACGTATATTTTTAATGAATAGATGCTACTATTTCGGTTTGAACTATAGGTACATGGCAGGAGATCAAGACTTCTAAAACATTTGCTATCCTTGTTACCGGATTACGAGCAAAAGAAAACAAAAAAGGATTTATAGGACAAACTTCAATTCAACCATAGAAGCAAGGAGAAGCCTTATTTTAACGGTGAAGCGTTTTTTCAGGTATGGATTAGGCAAAGCAGCTATCAGATAAATAGTTTCTTCAAATAAGTCATATAAGAATATCTTTTTTATATAAAAAAACAGAGTTGCATTTTTTTTTGTTGTATTCCTTGGCGAAAGTGGTCCTTCCACCAATAACTAGCTTCGAATCGACTAGGAATTAAAAGCATTAATGCTAGTAGAAGAAGTCGACGGCCTTGTCTGCAACTTTGGAATCAAAGGTCAATACTCTCCACAACTGTTTTTCTTTTTTAAATCTTTGATCATCGTACGATTTGGATTGATGATGCTGCCCTTTTCTCCTTTGAGACATCAGCAAATGGGGGTGTTTTACTTTTGCGTTCAAAAATTTCATCCATTGATTTGGATTGTGGCTGTAAAGTGTAACCCCCGGCAGTAAAGATTAGGGGGTCCCAAATATATGGGAAGAATATACCGACGTCTATTGCAAACCAATCTGTATCCGCCACATCATCATGCACAATCTACAATTATATCAAAAAGAAATCTCAATGCGATAGGAGACGACCAAATCTCCAAATCATTGACATCCTTGTTGGCAATGCAACGAGGGAATCCTTAGTAACGCTGACAACTCCGGGCTGGTGCAGTCTTCGAGCCTTGGCATGGTTTGCTAAAACATCTACGCATAGTTATGATACCCAGCTAATAAAGGTTTCAACTTTCATGCCTAGTAATTATCAATCCAAGACATTACCTTTATAAACATAGTTACTAAACCTGAAACCTATCAATGAGTAAACCTGATGATATGCATGCTCGGAACTTAAACTTAGATTGAATTATTATTTTAATTGTTTTGAAAGTTCATTTGACCAAATCTGTGTGGGATCTAGTTGGGTTAACACCATAAAATTGTTTATAATTTTTTGTTCAAAATAATATTATTTCATTATTCTTTTCTTTTTTTAAAAAAAACATGGTTTTGAAATAGATTCAAGTTAGCTTGTCTGCAAACAAGTTGCTTTAGCAAACCTTTGGATCTTGGAGCCAGAACCCGGACAGATTTTGATAACCATCCTTTTTAAATATAACATAAGTTGAGAAAGAGAATGAATATTTTATATAAAAAAAATATCAAGTACGTACGTAATGACAAATTAATATTTCTTCCTTCTTGGAACCAAACTCATAATGGTCATGGGCCTAAAATGTTTTTGGCCCATTTCCAAACCCTTGTGTTAAGTCTTTTTTTTCCCTCAATTAATGCTTATATAAAAAATATTTTTTTTATTAATATTTATTAATACTTATGAAAGAGATATTTTATCCCTCATAAATGTTATCATAGTAAAATTACTCTTTAGCCCCTCCGTCTAAGAAAAAAAAGGTTTAATAATTATAAATAGCTCTTGAACTACTAGATAAAACTACTAGGTAAAGAGAAAGTTTTTCCTTACATTAAAAAGATATAGATTTAACACAAAAACAATCTAAATCTTTGAATTGAAAGCTCTTTAAGTGTATTTATCATTTTTTCTTTAAAAAGTTGTTGACTTTACCATTAGAGAGTCCTTAAACACTTTAAAAGAGAATTTTTTGCAAGTATCTAGAGATATACATCAAGAAAGTTTACCTTAATATTGGAGAAATGAGTTATTTGAAAAGATACTTGACTAATATTTGATCCAACCACTAAAAATCCTTATTTTATAAATGCTTTTTAATTTAACAATGCATCAAATAGGATGCATCGATGGAAGCCAAAACACTAGTTCATTTTGTTACGACAAACTGTAATATATCCTAAACTCTTGTGCAATCAACAACCCATGCATATAATCAAATAATTTGCTTTTCAAGCTTGCTTATAGAAAGTTGAGTGTTTTTAGTGATAAACAGGTAACTAAAGAGGGGATTCTAGATCTAAAAGCATGCACTTGGAGGTAATAATACCTTCTTCCTTGTAAATCAGCCTAGATTGAGTGTTCAGTAGCATTTTGATCATTCATGACCAGAAACAATTTACTTTCTACAGACATGGAAAATGACATTTCTCAACAAGTCACTAGCATCAAAAGAATCTTACGTGCGCACTTCCAAGATTAGGTTTGTTCTTTCCTCTGTCCTCTTGTACGTACCACTTCAATGATAATGCTGAAGAAGCAGCTAGCTAGCTAGCTTGTCATTAATTAAAGATTATCCATAGTATTTACCTTGAGCCACGTTGATCTAAAAGCTGGTTTAAGAGAAGAATACATGTGTGATAATACTCTTTCGCATAATCATTTTTTTAAGTCCAGCGGACTGCACCTTTTCCTTTCCTATATCTATGACATGGATTGATAAGTTGAATTAATACACTCACTCATATATATGATTATTTGAAACATATCTTTACGTAAAGCCAACCTGCTGCAGGACTAGCTACCGTCTTCTTGCGCTGCATGTATGGAGAAATTAAACAAGCAGCAATATGTACGAGACATTGCTGAGGGAGATGACATGCACGCATCATATATAACTACAAATCGACTACAGCTTATAAATGGCAATTCATGACTGTCAATTAACAACATATTTTGTGCTCTGGATTTTGAATGGTGCATACATCCCAAGACCATAAAATAGTAGCGCTAGTAATGTCCTGTCAGCGAGTCATTTTATGTGTATCTTTTGTCGTGTAACAGCTAGCCGTGTTGCGGCAAATCAATAGTTACAAATTACTAAGCATATATAGAAGATGACAAAAGTTCATATGTACAAAGGTCAAGGCCCATAATAATATCAACAGGGAAATTCATTGGATATGAAAGTTACTATTACCTCATCTTCTAACCCAATCCATGCTTGACACATCATCAAGCTCAATCTATACCATATCAAAGTCTGGCTATCGGGTGTGTTGACATGGCAAAACAAGATCAAATAACAACAAAATGCGCACCCACCTCTAACTCAACATGCTGCCAATCTACCTTCTGTAGTTATCAGGGATCTTCCCTTTGGTTGGACCACACATGCATGAAAATTGCGTTGATTTTACACCCTCTAGGCATCAGTGTTCCGTACTCGGGGAAAAAATATGGAGAAAAATCATCACGAGGAAAGAGTTAGACATGCTGAATTTACTGAAGAAGAATACTCATACAAAAGATTCCCTCTTTCTTCTTTCCATGCGTTTTGCAACATATATAGCTGAGGTTTTTGTTTAATCGGCAAAGATATCGTGCCTAACTAGATGCTATGATGGAGTTGAGTGTAGGGACAAATGTTTTGGGAAAATATCTATGAGAAGCTTACAATTTCATATTCTTTTCGTGCACATATATGGTCTAATTTTAGCTGGTTTGTTGTGCCACAGCTTAATTATCAATAAACTTTTTCAAGATGGAACGAGTTGATGGAACTAGATGATGCATGAACTAGAAGAGAAAAGACAAACCTGTCAAGAACTCTAGCAACAAGACAGAAACGTTGACGCATTGTACGTTTCCTAGAACTACAATATTTAAACAGGGTTTGTTTTTAATTATACATTGATTGTTATTGTTCTTTTGACGTTTGCCTCAAAAACAATTCCATACTCCTAAAAAATTGGCAATAATTGATCTTATTAACAGGAACAATGCATTTATCATCTGCACAGAAGTGAATTTTCCTTATCTGATCAGTTGACACTGTATATGATGTTGTGCTCTGAACCCAGGTGCTCGGTGTTCATGATCAGAGAGATCAATTGGCGAAAGCACAACATCTAGCTACTTGTAAAGAAACTATATAAAGCAACAGAATAACAAGCCTGCCCCCTCTACTTAACAGAAAGACAAAGAAAATGAGCTGCAACAAGCCATTTGCGTACCCAATGCTAATTCTCTGTTCTTTCAATTTAATTGATAGAAAAATGCTACAGTTCAAATTGGCATCTTGGCGGGTGTTGGCCTTGCTGATAAATCAAGTCATGTCACACTCAATGTTATGGGCAATTTTTGTTGGTCTTGAATCATCAGAGTACTAAAAATCTGAACTTCGGAGAGTTTTCTTAACCATGTCAATCAAAACCGAAGTAATGATCAAATCATCACCACCCTCAGCGCAACATTTACAGAGGCTGATGTTACTAATTATGAATCCCTTTTTTAAGCATGAACAATAGGAAAAGATCAAGCATGGAAATATTAATGTCAAACATAAAGGGTGTGGCGTGGATTGAATGATCAAGGTACGTATATAGTATTATATTAGTGTTGATCCTCGTGATCATCATGTTAATACATTCTGCTGGTAACATTGCATTTTTGGATAATTATTTATATATTATCATTTGGCTAGTATTAGAGGGAATCGATTGTCTGTCTAGAGAAATTCTCTTGATGGTGGTAAGGACCCACTTATCACGTGGTGAAGGACTGCCCTAAAAGCAATCCTACAAGACAAAGAAATGGTCATTTACATATCTCCTCTAATCCCCTCTCCACCAATTATCATCTATCCCCCACGTGGGGTTGCTGGACCCATCTCCACTAGCTAGCATCCCTATTCCCTACACCTTATTTCCTTCGCTGTTGATCGCCTCCTATGGTATGATGCAATCATCTTCCTTGTATTATATATATTGCACCACCAACCCAGACATTCTGCAGTTACATATTTGTTTTCCTGCAGTTCTTGCTTAATATTCTGCGTATATATATAGCACTGGTGTTTTGGATTAGGATCATGGGAGACTCATCTGCTTCATACATACACATGGTTAATCTTATAGAATATTTAGCTCAACGTTTTCTTCTTTAGTTCTCTTAGATTTTTATTGCTTGGTCATCTATGTTGGGACTTGTTTGATTCATCCATTCTATTGACTGTTTCTGTTTCTGAAAATCTTGATTTTGCTGTTGATGGATTTGTATGGTGATTAAATTTATAGGTGCAGCACCTTATAGAGAAGTGCCTGATCTTCAACATGACTAAAGAAGAGTGCATGGAAGCTCTCTCTAAACATGCAAATATCGAGCCTGTCATCACCTCCACTGGTTTGTAATTTCCCTAATTCTGTCCATTTCTACTTTTTCATCCTCTTCCCTTCAATCCTTGAAACCTTCACTTTGTAATATTAACCTAATTAATTATTAAGGCAATAGAGAAGGATTTTATACCAGATCACGCTCGTTTAACACAGATAAAATTTAAGTGGGTTCATGTGTGTGTGTGTGTGTGTTAAATATAATTCACTCTGTTACCTTGAAGATATGGTCATGTACTCTTTAGACTGATGACTACAAATAGAGCTTGGCCATGTCATGTACAGTAGGTCTAAAAAGTTTTGGTAGAAAAATCCATGAGTTATTTTTTCTTTATAGGTTTGAGATGAACTGTTTAATTAATTGTTCCTTATAAAAAAAATAGTTTTTAAACATGATAATTACCAAAAAAGATTATATGTATAAGTGAGGCTATGATCTATATGTAAGCGTGCCTTAAAAGAGAAAAGCCAATCGATCCTGCCATACGAGCTTGCTCACAAAATTTAAGGAATTAGAATGTTTATACGAGTTACTTGATGTAATCATCTCATAGACTCATTCCAATATGCCTGATTGATCTTGGCTTTGATCTCAAAAACAAATAAGATCATGGCTTGTTTATCTCGTAAACAATCCAGAAATATATATAAGATCCTCTCTTGTTTAATATATAGTCACATAATCATCAAGTACATGCAGACAAACACAAACACTAGGATTTTTCTTACGTAAAAAGCATGTATGCTAGCTACGCATAAATATGTATATAGTAGCAGTAGTAATCCATATAGCAATGGCTTGTATTGATGCAGTGTGGAAAGAATTAGAGAAAGAGAACAAGGAATTCTTCGAGGCCTATGCTCAATCGAAAAGCAAGGATGACAGAATGTCCGAGGAAGAAACCAGTCGAGTGATTCAGAGGATGATCTCCCAACAATCAGAATCAGAATCCTCTAAAGATCATGATCCAGATGAATAAAGATTAATTAATGATGTACTAATTTTTCCATGAAAGCGATCGATCCCTCGATCTCCTTATCATGTTCGGTGTTCGGGCCGGGCTGGTAGTTTTGCCTTCCCTCAAAACTCTAATCCGACCAAAACACAAAAGGAAAAAAAAAAAAAAAAGTTATCTCGAAGTCTTATTGCGGTCCCTGTATTTGTGAATTTAATGCAGAAAACCACGGTCTGTTGCTTCCATGGTCCTCCTAGCCACAAATAAAATCATGTATTGTGCTGTCTGAAACAAAAGACAGCACCAACTATATATTTAATTAGGGTTTATATAAGAATATATCATAATTGTATTCGGATCCAAGATTCATCAATGTAATCAGTCGATCAGGGGCTATTATGTCATGTATATTTCTTGTTATTTTGTATATAATTCATGTGG
>Ga0325414_1002486_pt1 | contig 18722 bp, 9 predicted proteins | sample PopdelMetagenome_8_FD_206183 | JGI IMG/M metagenome (GOLD analysis project Ga0325414, IMG submission 206183) | Populus deltoides microbial communities from Bellville, Georgia, United States - Leaf-PdKOR-R3 | ecosystem: Host-associated > Plants > Phyllosphere > Phylloplane/Leaf | place: USA... | reverse complement strand
ATATATAGTGTGACCTGTATGCCACGGCACATGATATAAAAGGTATAAGAATAGTCAACAAACCATGATTGATTAGTCTTTAGTGTATGATTAATCTACATCGAGCTAGCTTGAGTCAGATAACATGCTGTCTTAATCATTAATATTGTTATATATGTATTACCTCAGAGCATGAGGCATGCCCAAGAGAGACATTAATCAATTATAGCCGCGCGAGGAAAAAAATTAAAGGCTGAAAATAAAATGAATAGAATTGGAAGCCATATGCGCAATTAAGGCTATTAAATCCCTAGGGTTGCACCCTAAACCTATGCCATGGATTTATTTTGGCAGACAACTCAATGTCCTTGGAATTGAATTGCGTTGATCGATGATACAATGGTTCTGAAGTCTTGTCCATAGATATGGGCCTGTCCTGAGTATATATCTAGAGATCAAAAGAGAATTACGCAAAGAAAAGCTGAACAAGTCTTTGTTTCTTGTGTCGTTCAATAAAATAATTATAAGGTGCTTTTCCCTCTCTTCTCCTACGAAAAATTCTAGAGAATTTCCCAAGTGAAAAGGCTTGGTGCGATGGGAGAACTTGTTCCACGTTGATGGAAGGCAAGGAAAGTTTTCAAATTTGCACAAATCGCTTTATTAGTTAGGTGTTGATTTCTTTTTTCTTTTTCTTTTTTCTTTTCTCTTTTCTCTTTTCTTTCTTGTAATTGAACATATATATTTATAGGGCTTCGATCTAAGAGATCATGAGAAGGGTTTGTTCCATGATTGATTTTTTGCATGTGGAAAAAATATATATGGGGCTATATATATATATAGGATTAAAAGAAGTTGGATATACAACTGTCAGTAAAGCACTGGTTATGGTCATTTCAAACTTAATCGAGATTAGCTGGCTACTATCTTAATCAGGTTTTTAAATTAAAAGTATAATTAGTGGAAGACGTGAATATATATATAATATATTCCCAAATACTCAGACCTTTTAAATTTAGCTTTTTTCCTTGCATGAACAAACAAATATGCTCAGAAAACTTGACCCGTCTAGAAAGGGATTTTCTCCAATCAAACCCACATATCAAGACTTAAAGTGGTAAATGCCTCTTTTTCTCTACTGAGTCCCGAGAATAGGTATAGGTTCCTATTTACACAAGAGCTATATGAGTGGAAACATTTTGAATCTTTTGCAGCGACTTGGAGCAAAGGGAAGCTTTGATTAGTGCCCTACAAATCTAGAGAGATTAGTGACTGAAAGAAAATTTGTAGATTTTGACAAGAACCCATTAGCTAAAATTTTCTTTGTTCCTTTCTCATTCTTCATTTTCTCTCTGGTTTCGCTTTCAACAATTCCACAGTTTTATTCTCTTCAATAAAGGTAAGAATGATTGTAGGGAAGAGGATGGTCCCACACAACCCAATCAAACAGAAATATGGTGGAAATCAAGGTAAGGATGCGTGTAGGTTCCCACCAAACAGGAAATATGACCCCGCATGATTGCAAACAATCCTTTCCTTTTCTTTTCATATGACATCCATATCCCATTTTCGGAACGAGGAGAAGAAATAAACTTTGTACTTAATACAACGCCATTATAATTTTTTAAACAACTAGCTAGTTGCGACTCTCAATTTAAATATTATTAGGTGTAATTATATATGCTCCTGTTAATATCATGCATGCATGTAAATAATAACACTATCTAATGCCTTTTTTTTCTCAATTTCAATAATTTCTTTCTTCAACAAAAGAAATTAAATTTCAAACTAAAAATAGCTTAAGAATATAAATATTCAATAATTCATTATTAACTTTGTCATAACTCAATTTTGAATTTTCAAAAAACATATAAAAATAAAAATAAATTAAGAATTTAATCAAGGCAACACAAATTGAAAGTTTAGGGGGTTAATAAGGATAAAAGTATAAAGTTGGAAGTCAATTTGGCCAAAAAAATAGAAAATTGATAAGTTTAGGGATTTAATTAAACTTTAAATTTATTTAATTAATGTAATCAGGGGCTAAATTGAAAAAACATTAGCCCCTAATTGACATAAATTGAAAGAATTGATAAGTTTAGACTGGTGAGTAATGACGTTTTGTTTATCATAGTAAGAGCATTCAAAACATAAAAAATTGGAAGAATAAATACAATTTTTAATCTATAAAGTATGAAATTTTTGTTGTGTCAATGATAAATTCTTTGTCCTTAATGCTTTATTACTCCTCACTTGTGCAACTAGAATGTTTGCATTATATCTCGCAAGATTCTAACAAAACCACATTGGTTTAGATGCACTTCTAAATAAGGTCTTTGAACCAAAGATTATGTGACTCAAATATCTTTCAATAAGATGAACCTAAACTCTAGTTTTGAAAGGAAAACCAAAGTATATATATAAAAAAAAACTAAAATATAAGGTGAGGAAGAGTGTATAAAAGTTTAAAAAACATTATCTCAAACTCTTTCCTCACTATCTTTTTAGTAAATTTTGGAAGATAAAAAGTTAAAGAGTTAATTCTCATCATTCAACCTTTGATTAACCATCATAGATCAAGAATTAAATATGAATATAGTAGCTATAAATTTTATTTTTTTAGCTAAAAAAACTATTTAAATTTGCATAAAATACTTTTTGAAGAAATTGTTAACATTCATGAGCTCACTTGGCAAAACAATGGGTTGGAAAAAATAATTATTCATAGATCAGCCCAATTCCAAATTTTAGTTGGTAAGAGATAATATTTTGTGACCCAAAATATTATTTTATAATAAACTCAGACCCATGCTCAGGCCCAGGCCCGAAGCCCGAGCATGAGTCAAGTTGGGTCGACACGTATGTGTCTGTGGGTTGAAACCCAAAGTCCATTTTGTTTAGGACTTCTCCTCTCTAAAAATTTTGGTGTTCTTTAGGTCTATTTTTAACTTTTTAATTTTCCACTTTATAAACACTAATTTTTTTTGTTTCTTTCCTATATGAGGTAGAAGTTTATAAAGAGTTTTAGGTTTCACCAAAACATGTCAACCAAGGGTTCATTGAGATCAATTCCTCATTTACTTATTATTTATTTAAATCATGTTAATATTTTATGTTAGAGATCATATGTTGGAGATTAAATTACAATAAATTTTTAACCCAAAATGTAAGTAGACCCCATTTTTAATTTAGCTTCAAATGTGCTCATTAACCATGTTATTTAAATAAATTTTCAATGATCTCTCACATGAATGGAAATTATCATACCAGTTTTAAAATGACTCGAAGATTTGTTGAAAGGTATTGATTTGGTAGATTAGAAGATCAGGAAATGTAGCTTTTAGCTTTGAACCTTTCGTAGTGAAATAATGTTGGATTTACTCAGCTAAATCGTAAACATAATGACTTGAATTATTTAGTCTTCTATGTAAACCAAGACAATATTAATCACATAGCTCCCTATTTAGATATTTTCTTTGATTCTCATTATTGTGTTCATTTTAGCCCTGAACAACTCTTGGATTCATGACTGTTTTACAGAATTTAGTCTTCATTAAAGTTATCAAGGAAATGACCATATTTCTCACTCATATAAGTGATTTTTTATTAAAAATATTATTTATACTTTAATTGATGTACCAAGATATTTTATCACGCTGCAACTAACACTTATTTCATCATAGGAATAATTAAAAAGAAAATAATAATAAGAGGATCTACAATATTTTTGTGACTCTCGTAAGGGTCAATGGCCATATACAGTACAGAAATTAAATATAGAGCTACGAGTAAAGGTGTATGTGAGTTGTTATGGTAAAAGTGTGTAATGGAGGAACTAGATTATCCATCTCATGGTGCTGTGAGATTATATTGTGACAATTAATCACTAATTAAGGTTGTTAAAAACTCATATATACAACATGATCGAACCAAGCCAGTAGAAATTGATTGTAATTTAATTTATGAAAAAATGAAAAATAAAACTATTGAAGTTTTGTAAGTCAAGACTTCAAGGCAACTTGCAGATTTCTTGATAAAAGCAACCTCCAACAAAAATCGTTTACAGCTCGCTTGACAAGTTATTGAAGATATGTACAATGAGAGTCTTGGAATAAGCGGTAAAAGGACAGTGTTAGTCATCAATTATGCATACACAAATATATATATATATATATATATATATATATATTGTAGGTATGAGTCTTGTCAAGTGCTTCAAAACATCGGGACCTCATCCCAAACAACAAAAGCAGCATCTTCAACCAACTTTGCTAATCGAGTGCCCTTTTTAATATGACATGTGGAGCATTCATCAACAGCCAGCGGGCTTTCAAAGCGAGAATGAGTTGTTCTACCACTGGGAAGAAAAAGAGACGCAATGCCGGAGGACTCAACAAGAAGCACGATTAGACCTTCAGGTCTTTTTCTAGATAAATATAACACAAATTCTGCATGCGTCAAAAAATTTAAGTTCAAATGATATTTATTCGGAGTAGATTCCTTTCCATACGATCCAACATTTATACTCTTGATAATCTATTCGACACTACAGTGTAATTTCTATGACATGCATGATCATTTGGACTAATTTTAGTTGACTCTATATCGACTAATATTGGCAGAAAACAGCAAATTAGACAGACTGATAGTGAGGAGGACTGCAGAGCCCTATCAAAACCAAAAGTGCAAAGAGAGGAGGACAGATTATCCTCCAGCCTTGCTTTTTCGCGGAGCGGATTAGAAATGAGTGCGGTGGTTGACAATTCACAAAGATCAAGTTGAACAGGTGTTCGCATATCATCTCAGCCTAATTTGATTTTGGACTCATGATTCGACGTCAGGCAGCCACTCTATTAAATCGTTCGGTGCTAAAATCGCTCAAGAGAGAATGAATAGACAACTCTCCCAAGCACCTCCCAAACCACTGAGAAAGGATTGGAGCATCCCTATGGATGCATCTAGAGCAACAGTTTTTGTGCTTTTCTTTCCTCTACTTGTTCATCTAATGTAAGTTAGGCTATTATCTTTGTATTCTTTTTCTTAATAAAATTTCGACTAAAAAATGGATGCATCTAGAACTGATCTTGGACATGATATATAGCAGTGGAACAACATCAGTGACACTTTTAAGTACGGAGAAAAAATAAACCAACAAACACAGAGAACAACCCTCTTCCAATCACAATGAAAGCGTGAAAATAGAGACAGGATCAAGATAGAGCAAAGAAAGTGTAAAGAACGAAAAGCAGCGTGTGAACTGTGGACAACCAAACCCAACCATATGTCTAAACTCTTAACGTTTGAATAAAGAAAATCCCACAATTCCAGGAGAAACTGCCGCCCACATCCCAGAAACGACACCGCGGAGTTCAATTTTCATAATGGAACGGCGCCGCGTCGAACCTGTATCCTTCAATGCAACGGCGCCGTTCTGTGTAAAAAGAATGGACACCCTCAGGGCTGCCCACCCTTAACGACAGCGCAATAGTGGAGCGGCAAAAAACGAACACGAGGTTTTTTGCAAGCACGGCGCCATTCCAATGTAAAACGACGTCGCGTGAAAAGATTAGGACCTTCGGAACTGACAGAGACAAAACGCAGCGCATAAGGGAGGCAAAAAGAAAACAGCTTCCTTTTATAAAACTACGTCATTCTACCTAAAATGATGGCATTTAAATGACATTATTCAAATATGAAAATCCATTTTTTAGGAAAAAAAACAAAATATGGTATTAATAGTAGTAATTAGTAATATTCTATTAATTACTTATGGTTAAAACACATGTCAACAACATAATACATATATATATATATAACCTTAATTAGTAATATTCTATTAATTACTTGTGCTAAAGGGGAAATTTGAAATTCACGGTGAGATCTATCAAAATCACCTGAATCTAACCTTAAAAAGGGTTTCCTGATGAAAAGAGAAAATAATTTTATTTTATTTTTGATGTTGTTGTCATGGTACCATAGAGTTACTAATAATATGATGTTGCTAATTACATTCTAAACACTATAAAATTTATCATATTTTTATGGAGAAAAAATGGTATTTTTTTAGTTCAAATTACCTTCTCTCAATATTCATGTAATTTGTTTTTACAAAACCATGTCTTTTTTTTATTATTATTAGAATCATGATTTATGTAATAAAAAATAATAGTATTTAAAAAATATTCATAAAAACTCTAATGTTTTGAATTAAATTGGAAAACATGTATCTTTATAATTAAAAACTCAATTTTTTTATTCATGTATTTCTTTTTTCGTTATGAAAAAAATATGGTTTTTTTATTATAAGTATTTATTTTTAAAATAAAAACTTATTATTATCTTAAAACTAATTTTTAATTAAAAAAATCATGAATCGATCATTTTTACGCATCGAATAAATGTAAAATAATTAATAATTTGAGAAAAATATATAATAAAAAATAACAAAATAAATGGTACATTCTTATTGAATATTAATGAGCAAAGTTTTTAAGAACTTCTCCATGTTAGGTTAATATATAATTAATCATAAAGTGATTATTAATATAAAAATGTATCAATGCCAAGTGCAGCTCATTTGACAGCCTAAATCTTCTTTATCATTGTTGTTGTACTACAATTAACTTAGGGGAAAATTCCCTGCCCGCTTTCTTTTGTCAAGCCTATCTCTTCACAGTCACTCTTCTCAACGGCTCATCAATTCAATTTATCTTCACCGCTCCTCTCTCCCATGCCCGCCGCCTTCGACATTCAACGCTGCCACCTTCATCTTCATCGCTCTTCTCTCTTCCACAGAAAGGTTAGGTCAAATGTGGTCGAACAATGCACCATACCACTACCACAATGTTTATTACTGTACATAAATCCTATAATCACATTCTCTTACAAATAAGCGTCTTCATGATCGGCATGACTGTGAATCCTTTGTATTCTTATGGTTATATAGTTGTTTATTTATATAATGTAAATGCATAGATTCACTTTATTTAGATTTATTAACGTGGCAAGCCATGTTCAAGAAGCCTGGGTGTGGTAACTAGCTCACTGCAGGCATGAGAATCATGATCTTGTGTCAGTATAAAAAAAATGGAATCCTACTGTCAATTTTGTGAGCAGAAATTGCTGTTATTCTTGTATTTTTACGTTGCATGCTGAAATAATGTTTGGAATGTAAATTTTACCTAGAAGGAAAAAATTAAATGTCAACTATTTTCTTAGAGGTGATTCCCTTGATTATATTCAAGATGATGGCATTGTTTATATACAAGCAAGAGCATCAGAAAAATGTTAATGTATGCATCCTCTAACTCCATGGTGCTCCCATGCCATCCCTACTAGTGCAGTGGCGATCGATCTGTGCCCTAAGGACACTACAAGGGCAACGTCCGAAGCAGGACAAGACATCCTCCAAGGTCCACACTGCAAGTTTTTCTTTTTGGATCAGTATCTAAGATCTATTGGGCTTAGGGTTTTTCTTCAACTAGACTCCTAGGGCCTTATGTTGGACTTTGTTGCTTGTACATGCAAGCTTGGCCCATATCTATAAGATCCTAGGATTCATCTTCCAGGGAAAACAAATTCCAGAGATCTAGTGTTCTTAAAATAAAAAAAAAACCCTAGGGCATAGAAAAGATAATTTGTAAGTAGCAAAGAAAAAGGTGGTTAAAGGTCAAAGGATAATTCTCACGTGTTTTTCAAGATTTTATTTCATTGTACAGATACTAGATAGGAATTTTTTACTCTCTTTCCCCGGGAAGATTTTATTTGTGAGGAATATAATGGATAAGAAATTTGTTCTTCAATTTTTGAAGAATGGGTGTATCATTGAAACCTCATGACTCATGTCAAACGAGCGGGCTCCATATATATATACATTGATCTTCAAAGTACAAGGATTGAGATTTGAGATAGACAAATCGCAAAACACAGTCAGGAAGCAAGAAAAAGGAGGAAAAGTTCAGGATTTATGGTTCCATTTTAGTCATCAGATGACGACCAATCGTCGCATTATAGCATACCCGTAATTCCCATTCATTTTAATTTCGTAAGCAAGCAGTCTAGTCCGAAAAGGAGATTTTTCTCCCATCTAGTGCATTTGTTGTCGGGCTGCCTCTCTGAAAAGAATTCTCGAGTGCCTAAGATTCCCGAGCATTAGCAGCTCTCGTGAAGAAACAGCAAACTTTTCTGTTTTCCTGAGAAGAGAAGGAACAACATATGACCATGCGGCCCACCTGTTTCTGAATAAAATCAAAACATAAACAGCGAAACCGTTGTGATTTGTGTCAGGTATCTTTCTCCATTCACAACAAAAATGTCTTCATGCTACTGTCAATAATGTTGCAAATGCTGGGCTACAAAAGGAGCAGAACGACCCAAACAGACCACAGGGAAACTTGGTTCGTGTCAAAACAGCTTCCCAACCACTGAACATATGACCCTAGTGCTTGCCATTAACGTTAACAAGACAGCAGTAACAAAGCCCCATGGAAGTCCTATGCTATCTTTCAAGAATGGAAAGCACGTAAGCCATTAAAGTTCGCACTTTGCAGTGACAGCCACATGCATGCATACTGCCAGTGGCATGTCCACTAGGAAATCACCCCACATACAAGGCATAAACAGCATACCCCACTGCTCACCCCATATATAAGGCATACCAATCCCATAACAATCCTTGCATGTACAATAGCTATGTACTGTGACGGTATGAGCTAAATAAACGCATGAAATGAAGCAGGCATGATCGCACATAAAGAGAGAACAGGTATTTCTCTGCATTTATTCAAGTAGTCCATTGCTACATAAAGAATAAAGAACCTGCGGAAGCAGCAGACTGGTTTTAAATGAAGGAGCAGTGGAATACCCACTATTTCCTTGCAAGAATTAATCTGACTGTTAAAAAAATTTTACAAAGTTACTAATCAAATTTCTACTTTCAGCTAGCAGGAAGGTTCTCCTGCCAAATGACGGAAAAACACCCCGGCATGAGAACCTGAAGAATCACCATCCGTGCAAAGCGCCCCAATTCGAGGCCTGCACAAAGAATAAAAGTATGTCCTAGAGTTGGTTAATCTTTGCCGCTGCTCCCAGAATCAATCAATCTTTCGATATTCTGTGTGGTTAGAACCCCATTAGAGAAGAAAAGGTTAGCAAAGTCAGGCTCTAGATGATACTCCCGAGGCAGGCCAGCCAGTTTTCTCGTCAATTATGTGATCCGAAAGTCAATCTAACCTGCTCTCTGAACCTAGAGATGACGGGCCTCTGACTTTAAGACGCTTTGGCCCAATCTCTATAGGAGGTGGTTCCCTCGTAGTCTTTCCCAGTTCATGCTGGAAGCGGTCCAATCTGTGGTGTTCTCGCTGTCTACCCATTTCTTCCTTGGAGGTCAACTTCTTGAACTTAATCGAGAATGGAATAGTACTTCCCCTGGCAACCCTGTCCTTTGAAGCACTCTCTGGTGCTTCTTTATAATCTGAAATTGAAGAAGTGGAACCATGATTTGATTCATCGGCTCTGCAGTATTCTGATGACGTCGTTTGCCCATATCTTCCTTCATGTTGGAGCTTCTTCAGTCTTTTAAGCCCCTGTATCAGGTGACCAAATATGAGCATGAAAAATCGGAGTACAACAATAGTCCAGGAAGACTAATTTTCAGCACAACTACTTCAAAGTTCATCCTTTAACATTGTGGTAGGCAAATGAGTGCAAGTACGGACACTACAGCATGCATTATGAATAACTTGCCATATAGTTCAAAATATTCTAGTATCACAACTATGAGAAACTAATTAGAGACAAATTTCATTAAGACACCAGAAAATTACATCAGGGAAAGATAATGCTTAATTCAAACACTCTTTGCATTTTACTGGTAGAGTACATTGAAAAACAGGGGAAACACAGAATGCAAAAGAGAAAAAAAAAAAATGGTAAGATTCAAAGATACACCATCTGAGAATCCTTAAAACACAATCAAATAAAGACAAGAACCATACATAACATACAAATCATTGAAAAGCAGGACTTGAAAGCAACTTATAAAAATTAAGAGTACAAAATTAAGTGACCAAAATAGAGTCAAGGTAGCAATATACAACTATACCTGGTGTTCAGAGTTCTTTGAAGATGCAGCATCATTCACAACTCTTTTTTCAACTTTCAGAGAAGACCGGCGCTTAACCCTAAAAATCTCCGAGTCAGAATCATCACTTTGTTCATCAACACTGGATTTAACCTCTAACCCACGAGGATTACTTTTCTGGATTCTCAAGAATTCATCATCATGTGATTGAGTGGATACTGAGTACTCATGCTTGCTGTGCAATCCTTCCTCAAATAACCTTTCCGGATCAAGTTTTCCTGCATTAAAGTCAGCCTGCACCTTTACCCGCCAAAGATGGAAACAAAATCCATTAACCATAATGTTAAAAACAACTTATTTTTCAACATTTGTCTAAAGTAGGAATAAGAAAGGAATCATACGTTGTCAGATGCAGAAAAGCTTTCAACTGGCTCTCCAAAAGAACAGAGAGTGGATGCAGCACAGGAAATGGAAGCTTCAGAGTATTCAGGTCTAAAATTTCCAATACCATACTTGTTTGTGGATTTGCTAAACTCTTGTGAACATTCCCAGGTTATCGCAGGAGTCTCGGCATTGAAATCAAAGCTTATATCACAATAAGGAAAGTACCCATCCTCGGGAACACAATGAAACTTCACTGATAACTGATAAGAATACAAATCATCACCAGTGTTTGCTTGCCGTCTAATCTCCTCTAATATTCCATCTTCCTTCTCAAATTTCTTAGCTACAGCTTCCATATTAGAAATATCCTCCCTCAAAAACAGTGTGTGATTTCTCCCACATGAAAAGTCAAGTGAACTGAAATCTGGACAGTGCAACCAGCACAATTATAAAGTGATTATAAGACAATTGAAAATGACTAATCATAGAAAGAAGAGAGATATTTTGTATGTTGTCCATGGAAGATATGGAGCAAATCATACCATGTCTAAGGCACACCGGATGCAAGTCACAGCTGCAGTTAAGGAATGCCACATAGCAATCCAGTCTACATAAGGTGCATAAGATTGTCCCATTGGTATTTGGCAAAAGGCCAGTGCATGCTCTTGATTTCATTATAGACCAGCGAGCACGGTGGTGGAATCGCATCAGCTTCACAAAAGAAGCCTTAATCCAATTATGGGAAACCAGGTCCGCAGAGGAATAATCTGAATCTTCAAGTTCTAGACTTGTATAAAGAAGCATTGCTTCTTTGCACAGAAGTTCTTCATGGGGAAGTAGAGGCACCCTGTTGAGTAGTGCATAGCGCCAGCTAGCTACAGCCCCCAAAGGAAACCAGTCACCAATTGCGAAGTTCACAGCCTCACCACAGTTGAAACCTACAAATAGACAAGGGAAAATACAATTACTATCGCTGTACTGTAACAAATATCCCAAAATCCAGTTAAGATGGGTAAGTCAAAAAAAAATCAAAACTATTATCATCTCAGCTGAATGAAACAATTTCTTACCATGACTGAATCCTGCATGATAAGCTCTCGGGAAAGTGATTATAAACTCCCCAGGCTTTTGCACAGCCTTGTACACAGGGACATCATGTTCTAACAATATATTTGGTGGAAACAGAGTTGTTTTCCCCAAAAGTACATCGAAAGCTCCATCCTCCCCATCAGTTGATAGAATATCATGGCTATACACATGTTCTCTAACCACTTTTTCAAATTTTAAAGCTGCATGACCAGGAATTCCATACCAAGTTTTTGATGCTCCGCAATGATGGTAATTAATGCTGCCAGTAAGGTAATTAAATTGACAATTAAATCAATGTTAACAAAAAAATTTACTAAACAATACAAAGCAAAGGATACAAAAGAATACATATATGAATAATACCTGTACAAATAATGATCTTCTACATGCCAAGCAAACACGCTAAACAGCATTCCAATGTAAAGCATTGGATCAGTTACACCCTGAAATAAGTGTGCAATCTAAGTCAACAAGAGACATCAAGTACACTAACAAATATGACAAGAAATATATTAACCAATTACCGGAATAGCTGTTCCCAGAAGGCGCAAAATGGACTTCGGCAGCCGGGAAAGATTCTGAAATCACAAACATAGATAAAGTATAATAATTGGTGGCTGTCCGTGCAATACAAGAAACAGATACAAAAGACATTATTCATAAATTTCAGTAACCAATGAGCTTTTTTTTTTCCCAACAAGCAACTCTTTATCCACAGCAGTAGAATAATAATAAAAAAATAAGGGAGGAAGAGATTTTAGGCGGGATGCTAGAGGGGATTATTTTTTAGCTATTTGACGAATGGCATAAGATTAAAGGGGGTATACACTACCCTGTTTTGAAATATTTTTCACTTTACTTGCGAAGGAAAAATTTATATTCAATCTACTATACACTACCCTGTTCCTAATGGAACAGGATTTCTCCATTCTAAAACAAAACAATCTTATCTTGGGTGGCAACAAACATGTATCAGGCTATTAGCAGATCTCACGTATGGTTCCCACTTTTCAACCCAGGAAGCTCAGGAAAACCAAATTGCCAGAATTCTGGCGCACCCTTCCAAAGATAAAGACTCCGTTCTTTGCCACTGATTTCTGTTGAGAATAGTGAGGGTTTCTCGTGCTGCACACTCATGTGAAAAAAATTCTCATACTGTGATTTGGGTTCTCCAGTTGGATTGATTTTAGCCATTAGATCATGATATTACACATTTTACCACCCAACCCCTCCCTGGATGCTTTGCAAATTCTCCTGGTTCTTTTTGTTTTTATTTTGCACATCTGACCAACTCCAGTACTTGAAATAATATTTTTTTTTTCCTTGGGTAAAATTAGGCGGAAGTTATCCATCAGAATAAAGAACAGGAAATCATAAATGCAAAAGCAAAATCAACACCTTCAGATTCCACTTGCTATTTCCAAGCGGGTCCTTGGGAGACGATGAAAAGGCAGTGCCATCAACATCGCATGCATATTCAACCGTTTCTGTCTTTCCACACGCAATTTCATGCCAAAATTCTTTTTCCATGTACGTCGCAGGAAGACAACTGGCACTACAATATCTACGGGCAAAAACCTTGTTCGCCATTTTCTCGAAATCACGAAATGTATAATTTCTGAAAATCACCATTCATATTTAAAACCCGAGAAAACAATCAAGTAAGAACTTATACCCCTTTGAAGTAATAAAACTAACCTTCCACTCATAAAAAATGTGACTCGGTCACTACTATCCCACTCAGCAAGACGAAGAGGTTGTACTCTAGTTGTAAACTTGAATCCTGCTTTCTCTTTCATTAATACAATCCCAGCAGGAACAGATGCACTAACAGGAGAAATAATCTTGCATATACCTGTAAATTCAGAAGAAGAAGAATAACAAGAAGATGCAAATTGCATTAATTTGATTGATGAAAACATGGCAGCAGAAACTTGTAATTGGCAATAAGAAAGCAAAAGAACTCCCTCAGTCTTGCAGTTTCCACAAGTGTTACTTGAAGGAAGATCGTATTATGAGAAAAACAAAGAATGTTTCCCAATGAGACCGAGACAATACTGACAAAGAATAACAAGGATGTCTATTACACTACATAATATGCTTTTATATGAAGCAGGGAATGCGTGAATTAGACATGCCCAGGTTCTCATTCTTGTGGCTCGATGTTGAGAATTAAATGTTCTTCAATTTTAAAGAAACAGAAATGCTCCAATCCATGCAGTACCCTAAGTAAAACCAAGAAGATTGTATAACCAATAAAGAGGCCAAAAGAGATTATTAGACAGCAATGTCTACTTGCTTTTAGCATAGACATATACAGGCTTAGTACAGAGTAGATATGCCAACCAAAAACAAAAGTAGGACTTTAAGATTTTGACATGAACCCTAATTTAAGCAGGCATCTTCCATGTGATTTACAGTAGCTGATAGACCAGCAAGATTGCAAACAAGGTTTAAAGAAATTGTTATAGGAGACCCTGTTTCAAGACTACATTACCTCTTAACAAAACAATGTTTGGGAATAACTTTTATAAGATAAATTAGACCAATTTGAGACAAAAATTGGAAGAATTTTACGCTCCCTACATGTTCAATTTTCATGTTATTCAATACAACCAACATCATAAGAAAAAATAAACCTGAGTTGATCCATTACCATATCTTGAAGCTTCTGGAGCTATTTTCTGCAAGTACACCAAGGGATCCTCAAACTCTTCCTTTGTCGGACAATAGACAGGGCATTCTGGGATTTTTTCAGTCCATTCTAAATCACTAGTGTCAAACTTTTCCACTTTCCGCTTTGAAAACACATCCTTCCCACTTGAAGCACCAGCAGACCTAGAGAATGATTCCATGTTACCATTTATCCTAACACCACACGATGCTGAAGCCCTTAAAGCATCTCCTCCGCTTCTACTCATCATACTGGGAATACTTACAGTTTCTGTGACACTTTCTAATTTCATTTTTTGAAGCCTTTTGCGCTTCAAATATTCTAGCCCATTCCGAGCTTCTTTGGACAAGCATACCCTTCCTTCCACCTTCAAAACAAAAGGCAGTACAATAGAATCCGATCAACACATGGATAAAAAAAGAAAAGAAATGCATGATAAATAATGCACTTTCAACCTTGTATATAGATAGCAAAGCATCAACATCAGGTGCAGCATGTATTTTGATAGAAGATATGAGAATATATAAAGCTCTAATTCAAGAATGCAACCAGCATGAAACACAAATTCATCAAGCATTTTCAGTTTCACAGACACGAAACTAAGCATCTGCATTGTTTAATTCAACTGATAATGAGTTCAGCTACAAAAACATTTATGTTCAAAACAATCCAGAATGGGCTACAGCAAGTCAACACTCAATGCATGATTCAAGAAATCATGTCAAAGTTCAGAAATGAACGACCAAATTATCAAATAAAAAGACAACAAACAAAAAAAATTCACCTAAAGTGAAAACTGTAGAAAGCCGCCAACAGGAAATTACCGTGCATTCATGTTAATTGTATAGCCCCAAAGAAATTTCAATACTGCCCCGCTTCTTTCCACCCCAAAGAAAGTAACACAGTGTCAACCATTTGTGGTCATATCAATTAATCAATTTATCACCACAATCAAAGCAAAAAATGAGAGTATCCACAGGACCCATGTTGAATTGAGAGTCAAAAATTCAATAAATCCAAGGAATATTTCAAACTAATAAAAGTACAACTTGAACCAACTACGTCTATGACCATATCAACTCTTTACGGTCATTTTTTCAATTCTATAACTCTTTTTATCTTTATCCGCGGAACTTCTAAGCATGGTCAAAGCTACCGTTCAACAAATACACGCGTACACACTTCATTCACAATTTTTACAGGCACATGAAAAATGAGAGAATTAAAAAAAAATGGAAGCATGATCTTGTCATCTTTGCGTGCAGCTTGTTAGCCGGCTAAAATTAAATTGAAATCCGAAAATAAATTATAAAACTCATTTAGAAAAAAAGAAAAATAGTTAAACATCTTCACAAAATAAAAATAAAAATAAAAATAAAAATTAGTCTTTGAAGCGTAACAGAAAATGCAACAAAAACAGAGGTTGGAAGAATCAAAAAACTATAAAAACACGGTTTAATAAATCAAACTGAAACTCAAAAAAAAAAAAAAACTAAATTTCCAAAAAATACAATCGAGAAATCAAAATCACCATTGCATGGTAGAACAATGTGAAAGATCTGTCCAATAGAAACTGGAATAAATTAACTCCATAACTATTGAACAAAGCGTTATAAGCATCAATAGATAAATTTAAAAGATAGAAGAAATTTTTAAATTAGCAAAGAGAAACCACATACCATTTCATTCCGTGGACGGTCACTATGCGCCTCCGTTTTAATCAAATTGTAGCCAACAAAAACAAAACTGAAATCAACAAAAACACGAATTCCAAACCCTAGATCAAGATCTTCTTCAACAAAACAATTAATCACAACCAAGCACGCCACATTCTCTCAAAACGCGCCAAGAACGAACAAACAGAGCCAATCTCAGAAGATCCGGAAAAAGTGGTTGTCAAAAACGGAGACAGAGACACGAAACCAAACAAATCAGTGAATTCGAATTTTAGGGTTCGCCGGCAATATACGGAGGCTATGCGCCGGAGAGATGAGCGGTTTCCGGCGAGAACGGAAGTTTAACGGTGGAAGGTGTGGAGAGAGAAAAGCAAAGGCAGTGAGTGAAAAGAAAAGGAAGAGAGGAAGAGAGAGAAAGTTAAAAGAAGGGAATGGCTTAGAAAACCGGGAAAAGGCCTTAAAGAAGATAACTTGTATTTTTATAGTGAAAAAACAAAATTTACTAGTTCTACTTTTCGGTTTTTTTTAAATTAGAAAAAAAAAATGGAATTGAGTAAAGAAAGAGAGAGAGAAGGATGGAGGAAACTGGTGGTAGTTGTTAGGTGGTTCAACCAAACGCCTTGCCGGCCAAAACGCGTTTTTTTTCGCTTCATTTGTTGTCACTGTTCTTTGTGCGGCCAGGCCGTGCTTTTCAATTTTGTTTTAATTTTTTTATTTTAAATCATTCTTTTAATATTTTTAGATTATTCAATGCATTAATATTAAAAATAAATTTAAAAATAAATATTATTTTAAATAAAAAAATACTTGTAAAGGCAACTTTAACAATAAAGACTCCAATTTTTTTCCATTTTATTTCTTTTTAAAGCTTTCCATTTTAGACACTTTTACTATTTTACCCCCTTTTACAACCTTAGTAGTAAAAATGTGGTGAAGATGTTAACTTTTTTCATGATTTAACTTAAAATACGATATCTATCTCAATGATTGATTAGAAAATATATTTTTTTGTTGGAGGTATTGTCGCTATATTAGTCTACTTGTGTCTATATTAATATGTAAAAAGATTAAAAACATTATATAACATTTGGTCCACGTGATAAAAATAGTATGTACATACCACAAATTTATGTGATAAAAATACGTACCACGTACATGTCATTTTCATGCATTGTTTAGATAGTAATATTGATGTTAAGTAAAAAAAAAAATGAAACTGCTTTATAAACAAAATCCAGCATTAAGTTTACTAGATTCTATTTAATAAATATTTTTAATAAAAATAAAATTATTTAGAGTAAATTTACATGTTCTATAATCTGTAAAGAATCATCTCATTGAAAATAACAATATTTAATCTAGATATGAATTTTTTTATTATAATTTAAACTATATTAAAAATAGATGAAAAGTAGCCGGTTTTAGTTATTATTTTGATAGGTAGTCTTGAAAAAATTTGAGATTAAATTTAATTTTTTTATTATTATTTTCATTCATGTTTTAATAAATAAATGTTTTTAATGCGGGCCAAAATGTAAATGAAAAATTAAATATAATTAGTGGAGGAACTCAATTCAAATCAAAATTTGTTCAAAGGAACGAATTACACTGATAAATATTCTCCATGTATTTCAAAGGAGAGAGCGTGTGAAAGGGATGCTTATGCGAGGCTATTTGAGACAATTCGCTCGACGGTGCTACCAAAGAGTTCATGGTAGGTATTCTGGTCAGAGACAAGAAAGTGGCTGGAAAGACGTAATTCTCACGTGTAGAAATGTACAGCGACGATTCGTGTACAATGAGAAAATCGAACCGTTCATCTAAACGAACAACGTAAGCTGAACGGTGAAAATAGGTGACAGCAATACAGGATGTGAAATAAAAGCCGTTTGTACCTTTTTCCTTCGGGCGGCCGACTTTGCGAAGAATCATTATCACCTACCTTCTAAGTTGGTTGGACTACTTTTCACATGACACTTATGTCCTTGCTCTTGTTCGTTCTTTTGGCGAAAACACCAAGGACACGGTCGTCCTTCACTCTGGATTCCGTCAACCAAGTGGAACTAACCCGGACCCCAACCAGTCATGCCTCAGGGGGAAAAAAGACATGAGCTCGACGCGTGGAGATATCCTTGTACAGTGATGTACACGTGGCGGGAAAAGGGAGCGCAGTTTCAAGCGTCTTGTGTGCTACCGCGGGTGGCATTGCCAGGACAAAACTAGCTGGCGGTTACAGCAGGTTTCACGGACCCATAAATCACCGGTCCCAGCTTTTAAGTCTTAGCGTTCTCTCTCTCTCTCTCTGTATCACGGGAAGCAGTATTGTTTAAGTCACAAAAATTAGAAAATACGTGTCCAGAAAATTTAGCGGATAAGGTAAAGTTGTTATTTCTTGTGGTATTAAAATTAAAACTGTAAATTAAAAAAAAGGGGAAATTGATTCCCATCAGTACATCACTGTTTATTCCCGCCCGTCAAGCTACTCATCTCACCACTCGAGTTTATTTTTTTCTTGCTTGAATATTTTAAATTCAGTTATTGAGTTTTATTTTTTTCAGTGTAATCCTCGCAAATTATGTTATTATAGTTTAATACGTTGAGATTTATTTCCTATTTATATATTCTTGCATATTTGACTGTAATAAAATATTCTATTATTAAATTAAAGTGAATTTACAAAATTCTATTGTTAAATTAAAGTGATCTTACAAAATAAAATTTTAGGTTATTATTAAGTAAAAATTGAAAAAACAATCACAAACAAAAAAACATAGCTGATTTTTAAAAACACTTAAAAAACTTGAATTTTATCCCTCAAGTTTTACACTATACATTATTTAGT
>Ga0325414_1002485_pt1 | contig 18723 bp, 15 predicted proteins | sample PopdelMetagenome_8_FD_206183 | JGI IMG/M metagenome (GOLD analysis project Ga0325414, IMG submission 206183) | Populus deltoides microbial communities from Bellville, Georgia, United States - Leaf-PdKOR-R3 | ecosystem: Host-associated > Plants > Phyllosphere > Phylloplane/Leaf | place: USA... | reverse complement strand
TCCTGATTAACAGGCTGAAGAATTGGCCTTAGCTATGGCAGCAAGCAAGGGGCCTCGTGCACAAACTGATAATACTGATGGGGTGAGAATATAATGAGTTCTTACTTTTATTTGGCACATCATTTTTCTTTTTAACCTTTTGAAGGCTCTTGTTGTTTCTTCCAATTCTATTATCAAAATCATTGCATTTGATTTTGTTTTTCGTTTTAGTTAGTTTTTTTTTTGTGGAAGTTAATCTACTGAGCTTCTGCCTTCTGATCCAGGAAATAGAAATTAGGAGCCTGTACAGATAGTTTAAATTGAGGATAATTTTTGCTTACTGTGTATGAAAGCTTGTTCCTCATATTTTTCATCTGTTTGTCTGACTGTACACATTTAATTAACTGTGTAAATTTGCTCCTCAAGTTGAGTCCTTGCATTTTTCCTTTTATGGTTATTGATAAATCCGTCAGGCAGTATACAAATGATATCCCATAGGCAATTATGCATGCTATTTTATGATTATATAGATGTGGATGTGTACAAAGATTGGACTTAAGGGAGGCATACCCAGGAGTTCAAATGTGTCAAGATAAGGATAATAATAGTAGTGAAGTAAATGTGCCATGCCAGGGATACCGGGTTTGCTAGCTCCGAATAGAGGGAAGGTGATAGAGCTTGTCTGTTTCTGAAACATAGCTTCTGTCATGAATGTAGAGGAACATCAAGGTGCACTTTACCCATAGAATCAAAGTGGGGTGGTTGAATTGAAGCAGTTATGTTATGTGATTGAAATCTTTGCTTGTTTAAAGACATGCTAACTGCAATTAGCTGGCTATTCTATGATATGGAGTTGGTTGTGTAGTGAGTTCATAAATGAGTATAGCTAAGATGTTATGATGGATGTGTGAAAACATAAGAAAGGACCAGTTTTAGAGTAAGTGCCTTTTGGAAGGTGAAGATGGCATCATTGGAGTACAAGTTGAGGGAGGCTCATGTGATTAGATTTGGCAATATCTGACATCAAGATTTGGCGGGATGCATCAGTGGGAAAGAGTGATTGGTTAAAGTAGTGGGAAAGGGGAGCCGGATAGGAGAAGTAGGCAAAGTATAACATTGATGAAAGAGCTAAAGAAGAATGTAGCTTCACAATAGCCTACAGACCTACAATACATAGCTGCACTAATTGGAGGAGGTAGAAGATCAATGTGACTGACCAAATTAGTTTGGAATTTTAGTGGATCCGAGTACACGGATTTTTCTATCATAATTATGAAAGGTGCTCCTACAATAACTACTCTTCAAAGTTGTTACTACTACATCTCTACTTCAACTTGCTGCTTTGTGCTGTATGAGGTTGATGTGGTAGGATTTCATTTCATTGGATTTTGAATCCAGTTCAAATTAATTATTAAACTCCATGGTATTATTTAGATTTTAACTATATAGCATAGAATAGTGTGTGAAATCTTTAATCTTAGATGAAACCAGTAGTGAGTGCTGAAAAAAATAAAGGTTGGCTTGATCTATATCTTTTTAAATTAATTGTATGGGAAAATAAAAGAGAAAGAAAATTAGTGTGATAAAATTCAGTTGATTCTAGGACAAACTAGTTTTAATCCCAAATGTGTCTTTTCAAGTTGAAAGAGAACAGTTTGTCTAGACAACTTTGTTCAACACAGAGTGGACATCTCTTTACTGTTATGATTTATAAGAGTCACCAAGTAGCAATACGAATATGCTTTTCGGGATCCACATAGCTTATGCATATGACTTCAATGTTGAGATTTGTTTTCTAACTTCTACTAGAAAGGATACCATTTTAATGATTCACAGAACTTTCATTGTTCTTAATTGACTCTATTCTTTTCTGGTCAAAAGCACTATTTGCATATATAATATCTTAATAAATCTCTCTGAAGGAGAGGATGCTATCAGCTTATGTCCCCTGAATTGATATCCTTTTCGGAGTGTAGACTTATAACTTAAAGTTGTAGAAGTGCAGTCCAACATTGCTAAAATCTTGAATAAGTAATTGTATTGATGATTGGCAAAAGCAGTGTGATTTTCTTGAGATAAAAATAAATTTACCTTGGTTTTTGTTTGGCTATTAGGATGAAAAGTTAGTCACGGCAAACTGCTGAATTAATTAACCTTTTTAAAGGTTGAATTCAGACCTGGAAAGTTTGTTTATTGTCTCAAATCATACGTTGTTACTCCTTGGAATGTCTATCTCACCCCCTCACTCCTGATCAATTCAATTGTGTATTTGTTGAGCCAGAGCTCCCAGGGAGGCATCAGTGTTGAAGCTGGGCAGTATGCACCTACAATTGCTGGAGGGCAGCCTCGGCCAATAGGCATTGCTCCACAACCAGTGCCTCTCAGAGGAGGGCCAGACATGCACGGATATGCAGAAGATGAGGAAACAATGAGGATCCGAACAGAGAGGGCGAGTAGCGCCGCTGGGTGGAGCATAGAGTTCAGCAAGAAAAGGGCATTTGAGGAAGCCTTTGCAAGCATTTGCGTGTAGATTGTACCACGTGACCATCCTTTGCCAAGCTGCGGTGCTTTCACTGACTCTAGCCTGTTGCACATGTTATGAGGTGGATTGTTAGTTTTCCCCTGCTAGTACATCTTTGTTAAAGCAGGTTTTGGAGGCATTCTGCATGGATTTTATGGTGTAAATTATTCTGCATCTAGGGTTGTCAATGGAGATGGTATTAGATTCTCCTAGTCAATTCTCAGTGGCTTTAGAAGCTTAATTGCCCAATACACGAGAGTTACCCTAATCTTAATTTGTCTGCTTTTTGCTTTTTTTAAATGCTTTTAAAAAAAATTAATTCTTTTTGTTTAAAATTAATATTTTTCAGGGTTATCTAATGTTAAAAATAATTTTTAAAAAATAAATAAAAATTTTATTTTAATATATTTCTAAAAAAATAATATTTTAAAAAACAAACGATTCTATAGTTTTAAAATCCTTTTAACTGCCTAACCTAATACGTGAGAAATGCCTCCAGTCCATCTTTTATATCTGCTCATTAAAAATGAATTCCATCACGGCCTTCAAATCTTCGAGGGGAAAACCGGCTCCTCTATCCTCTGATCTTTGCTATCTCCAGTTAGGGTCAAATCACTGGTCGATCGAGCTCTCTGCTTCACTGCTGAATTTCCTCAACCAATTTCTATTCTAGTCGATAAAAGATCTTATAATTTATATAGTAGCTTTTTCTTCGACAATTATGTTTGCAGAAGGCACGGTTTACTGTTGCTGGAATTCATAGCAAAATGAATGTACTGGTGTCTGACTTATTTGTCATAACTTCTGAGTTTGTTTTGAGATATTTTTAGAAGTATTTTTTATTTAAAAAAATATTAAATTAATGTTAATTAATACTAAAAAAAATATTTTAGTATATTTTCAAATAAAAAACTATTTTAAAAAATATTCTTCATTACAGTATCAAACATTCAAATACCATTGCTGCTGCTGTGGCTGCTGTTTCCTCACACCAATTATTATGAACCCCCACCACCTCCCTTCAATGTGGAAGGAAGGAGACTCGGAATATTTCAATGTAGATGATGCAGTACAAGATAACGTAGAGCATGGGAGGACTCTATCATCAACTTTCTAGACAATTTCTGCTGCGGGGAATTTGTATTTATATAATTAGGTGATTCTCCAATCTGTTTTTATATTTTTAATTTATTCAATTTTATTTTTGTATAAAGTTCAAGTATATAATCTATTTTTTTTATGGAGTATTTCCCCCGAACATGCCCCTTGTCAAAGCTAATGAGTAAATGACTTAATCTATTCTTAGATAATTAATCAAGTCCCTAATATGTTTTAATGTTTCCAATTGTGTGTTGTATAATATTAAATTTCCCAATATATCCCTCTCTCAAAATTCTCCATCCAAATAGCCATGATTATATTTTTCATTTAAAAAATGCTCCAGAGGTATACAATAATATAATTTTAATTTTTCAAGAAAATATTCTTAAAAATCTCAATGGTTGAGTAATTTTAAAAATCCTAATTTCTTGAAACATTTTGAGCAATTTTATGAAATTCTTCTATCATATCCTTGTATTACTGAAGGTTATTTTAGAAATTTAACATCATTAATTAGCTTCTTGTTTGTTTATCAATGATTTGTTTTAATCTTTAATGTAGAGCAGAATTTAATGTTAATGTTCATATGATACATGAAAATAGCATTATGGGTCCCTCTGTTTTTGTTTCTTCACTAGCTCATGTGCATGCATCTCCTACAGAAAAACTTGTCTCCTGGCTTTCTTGATCAAACCTGTCACCAAAGTACTCGTCTCTCCTCCGACGGCAACTGCTTCGGAGCATTTTCTAGTTTTGAACATGTGGCCTTGCTGAGTTTCAGTTGTCCACCTCATCTCATAGTTTTTTTCACGAATGGTAAAATCCCGTGAGCAACTTTTACGAAGCATCAGCAATGAAACTGCCAATATCTGGCTTTTGAAACCACACTATCTTGATTCACAATGTTACAGCTGCAAAACGACGAACTGGTGGTCCTTAAAATTCAATAAGAAGAGCACAATCATATATAATAAGAACTCAGAGCACAATCACATGTAATAAGAAGAAACAAGAACAGTCCATTCTCAGGAGAGCTAACAATGTGCACCAATGAAATTTCCTTCCATTCCATTATGTAGAGAACTTCTACATGGTTTGCCAATTGGCATATGAAAATTACATTTAGCATGGCCCCGCTATATAACAGGATCTTCTCTCCTATGCTTGTATATGTACAGATGAAATGGTACATGATAAGAAAAAAAGAATAAGCAAAATAAGATTTACTTGATCTTACAACAATCAAGTAGCCTTGTTTCTCGTGATCTGCTCACAGCACAAGAAAAAAAAATGCAGCAAGCACAAAGCATACTCGTTGTATGCCTTTGCAAGAATGATCGATCCATATCATGCAGCCCTCGAAGATCAGTCTCCCCGAATTAACCATAGAATAGGAATCTGACGCTCTTTTAATCCACCCATACCAAGAGTTTCTTTGTGTACACGAATGAGCCAGTTGGAGGGTTTCATCCTCTGCACTGGAAATGGCCTTTCTGAGCTGATCATAACTAAGTGCAGGGACTGTTTCTTGAGAAAAAATCTTTGATTTCAAGACAATAAACTCACCAATGGCATCAGAATTCTCTTTGCCACTTCTACTTTCCTTCAAATTTTCAGTTTAATTCTGCACAATATGCCTGGAAAACTTGACAACTTCATGGTCAAAAGTAGCAAAATGCAAAGATGATGCTTCCGATTTACATTTGATGAAGATTCAGTTGAAGAAGTATGGAGATCTAAGAACTTTTTGCAAATCAAAGTTGCCTCTCTCAGGCAGAGGTGGAAACTGCAATGTTGGGTACGACGTCTGGAAGTCTTCAAGTAACTGGGGACGATCCAAGTCATCATATAGGTCAGCAACATTTATTAATAAAAATAAAAAAGAAGAAATATCATAATTGAGTTAACTTATATTTGAAAAACAAAAAGGCGACACTAATGCCAAGCAGTTATCCCTGCCTACTGGGAGAAGCTGGAAGAAGCCACTTAATATATTGAGGCATTCAAAAGCTCTTTTTTTTTTTTTTAATTGTTCCTTTCCTTTTAAAGATCAAATTGGTGTTTATTCCTAGAAAAGGCCAAGAAAAAAGCCCCCCAAATTACTTGATAGGCAGACACGGTAATTTATAGTTCCCTTTGAAGACAATGACAAATGCTCACTTAATAGGTCGAGCTGGTCAGACAGAAAAACTGGGTCATCACACACCATTGCACTCACATTTTCAAGTATTGGCATGTTATAAAGCTCCACAAATTTCTCCCGCAATATCCTATTCATCAAATCCACATCTGTTGCATGGGTCCAGAAAGAGTCATGAACACCTGCAAAGGAGATTCACTTCAGAAGGATGCGACCACATAAAAAGTATGATGATAGTTGGAAACTACATAATGATAAAATTAACTATGATACACATTACTGTCTGTACTTGAGGAACACTTCCAGTTTCTCTACTTGAGTTATTTGGAGTACTTACTACATCATTTGAAACTGTACAACCATAGCCAGATAAGAGAACATTTCTTATCGCCAATGCCTCAGCACATTTATGTGCAAGTCAAAAAAGATGAATAATAGCACTTCAAATAGGTTTTAGGTATGGATAAATATACATGATTTTTTGATAATACAATGACTTGCACTAAGCCATTAATGGTACTAGCACGCAATAAGTTCAGAGGAAATCAAAATTCAAGGGCAGAAAGGATGGCTAGCAAGGTAACTGAAGAACCTAGTACATCATAGGAGCAGGAAAGTCACAAAAAGTTAGCATTTGCAAAACAAGCTCCAATGAATAACTGATATTAATGCTGGCATGCTGTAGGTTCAGGGAGCGTTTACAGGGTTCTCAAAAAAAAAAAAAAAACAAAGAAAGATAAGGGTCTTTAGGGTTAAACAGGTTTCATTACAGAGATACAAAAAATTCAGCATCATTTTTAATTGTTCAGAGTTGCATCAAAGTTATTAGAATAAAAGACAAGTCCTCATCAAAATGAACCCAAAAGGTACATTCTCCTAGGCTTAAATTAGAATCTTTAGAGAGCCTAATGGGCAAAATAAAATAAATGGCTCAAGTGCTTGTCAAGTTCAAGCCATATGTAGAGGTTCATCAGCCAAAGCTTCAATTATCATAAAGCAGTAGAATATTAATTCCTACCACGTTTTGTTTGCATCAAACAGAACAAATTGAAACTTGCCTAAAAAGCGAACCCAGCTATAAAAAGTAATGATGCAAATAATAACTCTACTTGGACTGTTTTGAAAAGACATTCATCAAAGACATAAAAGGCTTCTAATCTTCTACACCATGTCAATAAGTTAGATCCATTCTATTACTAGGTTTGAGCTTCATGTACTAAAGAATGCAAGGCAAACCTGCAAAACATAAACCAGCATCCCGGCATGCAACTGCAGTCATCATCATGTGTGAGCCGTCAAGCGAGTGCACAAAATTTGGAGGGAAAGCAGTTCTCTGTTTTCTAACCTGTACCTGATATTGATAGTATAACAATGTTTTTATGTGAGTGAATGAAATGTCAGAAAGGAAAGAAGAGCTGAAAGCAAGACAACAGAGTAAAGCTTACCGAACTGCCTTCCCGCTGCAGAGCCAAAATCTGAAGAGAAGTTTTTATCTGCAACACCAAATTAGTTACCTAACTGTTTCCATTTACTTAAAAGAAAGAAAGCGGGAAAGCAGAGGACATAAGTTTTATGCCAATCTTAAGTGTAGGAGAAAAAACTAAAATAATATCATGTCATTCATTTCTTGTGATATTTAATGTCATAGTCACATGGCATGAGTTCACTACAAATGTTCTCCAGTGCTATAAGCAAGGATCCCAACAGAGTTTTCTTAAAGGATCTTTACCATTACTCAAAAAAAACTTTATCTATTGGAATATTTTGACCAACTATTTCATATTCCTCTACCAGCAATAAAGAGTTAAGCAAATGAACATTTTTAAAATTACAAACACCATGAAAGCAAGGAACCTACCATACTGGTATATTATTAATCTATAGCAGCCTGCACCTAACAAATAAAAAATGCAGTAAAGATTTAATACTCACAAGATGTCGTTCAGTCTTATAGTAAGGCTGCACAACAGGAAGGCCAAGTGGAGTTGTCCACTGCACAGGCTGATCTTCTGAAGCAATAATCTATAATAGGTTCATGGTCAAGCAATAAAATAAATTTGAATAAAATGTTACTATTAATAAAAATAAAGGTGGTCCATGTAATTTGATTCCCAAATGTGATGGAGCCATACCTTTGCGCAATCACCAAGCCAGCTCATTATATCACGAGCAGCTTGGAACAACTCTCCTAGTGCAGTCAATGTCACCTATGGAAGAGGTAGTGAGTAAATTTGAGAATGATTCCACTAATACAAGGATCTTCTCATAGTTTTAGGTGTGCCTAAAGTGGGATGATCATGTGATCCACAGCACAAATTAAAACATGGCTAAAATACATCAGGATTAGAATATCTCACATTAGTTGAAATTATATTCTATCATCAACTTTTCATTGACATTTTCTAGAAATCAAGTGCAATTAATTTATCATATCCTAGAACAGCCATAATATGTCCTTATAACTAGGCTGGATGCTCACTTTAGCAGTATAACAGGCTGCACTGAAGAGCAGTCTATCATCCGTAATATGACCCTTCTCCTCTAATCTTCTTTTTATCTGTTCACGTGCCCCAACATAAGTGACACCATACACTGAAGTCATCACTGTTTGTTTAACCAATTTCCGATCCACCTGAAAAGCTTCCAAAATGTTAGACAAAAGAAGTTCAGAAGTAAATGATTGTTTTATTAAAAGAAAAAATTGATAATCCATCAAGATTCGTTATGTGCGATGATGACTTATCCTTCATCAAGCTTCATTATTTGGGAGGATGACTTATTCTCCATCAAGCTTTTGTAGTTATTTAAACATATTGATAATTCAAACATCAGAGCAGGAAAAGAAAGAATGACCTGATCAACTAGGATCTTGGCTAATAAAGCATGTGGGTTTGTAGCAGGATCCTTATTGCTGTCCCTTCTAATTATTTCATGGACCCTGTCAGCAAAAATCCTTTCAGTCTCATTTTGCACAATAATAAATATCAAATGCACATTCGAATCATGCAATAAAGACACATGCACAGTCATACAGAATCATATTCATAGTAGACAACAAGTTAACATCCTGTAGAGGAAATTAGAATACCTAATGGCAATTTCTGAATAAACATCCGAAGGTTTCTCCGCAGCAACTAAGTTAACTGCCGCTGCTTCCAGCTGGAGAACACCAGAAGAAGTGAATGCATAACTTCAGTTCAAATGAGCCAGAGATGTGGAAGATAGTTATGTTCAAAATGCAAGAGAATAAACAGTGTATTAACCAGCATAAGAACAGAACTCTATTTCAAACAATTCTGATTCCCAGCATCAGAGAATGTAGTTGAAGTTTTATCATTTGGAATTATTATAACCAAATTCACCAATGGATCATAAATGGTTTTGGGAGGCCCAGGAGAAGCCTTTCAGGTATTCATGGATGCAATTTTGATCAATCAAGTTTAGGATAGGATGCTTTAAAATTACGAACAAATCAGCAGATGATTGAGAAATAAACTTCAATTATGATTTTTTTTTTTCAGCGTTCCACTTTTTTTTAAGGAGATGGGAGAAAATGAGCATGGTACAAAAGTGCACAGCCAAGATGGATAAAAGAATTGGTGATGAGCAAAATGAGTACATGAGTTAACATATAAGAGCCAGGAATCACATATAGTTTATTGCTCTACTTATTTTGTTTTTAAAGATATTGAAACCAGAAAGAGGTATTTTCAATCATTTTTAAAAAAAGGGAGTAATACGATAAACATGGTGCCTATAAGGTAATTATGTCATGCTGCAAGAACAACATAGAGGTGATTTATGTACTACATCCAAGCCTGTTTTCATGAAACATAAATGAGTCTAAAGGGGTTAAGGGAGACCCTCACCGAAAACTAAAATTTTTGAACGCTACGTAGTGGTTATATAATCACAATCAGCTCAACAACTTTTTTTATAGAAAAAAAAAATACATAACAAGCAAGTCTGATTTAGAACTGAAATAAAACATGAGATTATGAAGTCAAATCAACCCAAATGATGTCATATTACCCAGACAGTGGTGTCTTTTTTTGGCCAACAACAACATCACTTTGGTTTAATCATGCACAAAATAAAAATTACAAGGGTGACATGTCATCCAAATAATACTTCTGAATTTTTCTGTTGTTTTCTCTCTTTTTTTTCTATGATGATGCCAAAAAAAAAAAAGCAAACGAAAGAAAGAAGAAAGAGAAATGAAAACAAATCCAGAGTGAACGGTGTCATTAATAAATTGTTCCATGAAGAAAATGAAATAGTAAACCTACACTGTCTCTTCCCAAGGCTGCATAGTGCTGGAGACCATTACATGAACCATCCTATAACAAGAAAAGAGGCGGGGGTTGCATTAGCATGTTATTTTCGGAAGGAGAACTGAAAAACAATAGTGTACCCAGATGCTTTTAATCAAAAGATGCAACACGCATGAGATATAATATCTAAGAAAAAACCAATCAGTAAGGCATAGTACACGAGAGTTCTTAAATAAGAGAATTAACCATGGTAACATTTGATAAGAAATATTTTCTATCTAGAACAAGAAACAGCAGTGAGGAAACAAAACCAGAAATAGTACAAGACATAAGGAGATGAAAGAAACAAAACTCAAGAAGTGAGGCACTGCAATCTTTGCTAATTATCAACTAAAAGAACTTCAGTGGAAGCTACTGAAATATTACACTGTAATGGGTTTTGCAGACGTGTGGCATTTTGCATATTAGTTCAAACTTCTTTTTACATACAAATTCAGCCATATTGAAAATGGTAGATCAATCATGCAAAATATACACTTTTATCCTAAACATATGAAAACAAAATTGAAGGATGATTCATGCCTTGTGATAGAAGTGGCAGATTTCATTTAAATTTACTTTATTATAATTGAAAATATTTTCAAGTGACAACTAAGCTCTCTGCCACAACCTTTAAAATTCAGGAATAGTTTGACTAGGAGAGCTGGATTCAAAAGGTAATGGCACCAGCAGTCTCTGTCAGATAATATTTACCTGTTTATTTGCATTTTTGCCACAATCATTGAGAGGAAATGCATCCTTGAACAAATTGTTTATAGCATGTTTCTTTTGCAAAAGCTGCAAATTTCTTTTCTGTCACAACCATGCTTATGGTGAAGCATTTACCTGATGGATTGGCAGGTGGGAGATGACAGTATGTGGCGATGCACTATTCAAGGCTTCTGACAGATTAATACAAGCAGCCAAGCACTGGAAAGGATCTTCAGCTTTTAACCACCAGCGCTTTCCATTTACAGGGTTTTTTGCTGAATCAAATATCTCACTTAGATGGTTCTCGACAAATGCTAGACGACCATCATGGGACAACTTTTCAACCCCGCCTGAATACAAGTTTGCTAGATGTATTTTCAACCAACGTAATCCAGACTTCCCTAATGGCCTTCCTTCTTCAAATTCAAGAACTCCTCGACAAAGATCAGAACTTAGATGAGTCAAATGTGGGTGCATCGGATATGCACGACCTCGAAAATCAAGATTGTGAGGATAATAAAATCCCTCTTCATCTTTCAGTTTCCGAGCCACCTGCATAAGCCATGGTTGTGGAATGAAAGGTAAAGCATTGATACGCATGTTCTCAGGCAAGACATGCAAAATCAAAATTTATCTAGTTACTTGAGCTTTTAAGTGAATATGAAGTCAAAAAATAATTTATTGTGATAGATATAGAGATTGTCAATAAATACAATCTTGATTATGTTGGCATAAGAACTCGCAAGCATTCATAATTTAATCAACTACTCAATGTTGCAGCATACTGCAATCAGACATCTTGTCAATTTAAAACTGAGAAGGAAGTAGATCTTACAGAAAGCTTAAGTTCAGTGTCACATCTTTGAGAGTGCCTCTCTTGGTTTATCTTCTTTGCCTTCCTCACACTCCATTTCCACTTTTGAATTTCTGTTAGATCATCTGAGGATGGTTTTTCTGGTATAGGAATCTGAAACCCATCGAAGTATGAAATCAAAAACATCTCAAGTTGTTTAAATGGTGAATTGACAACATAAAAAATTAACAGATTGGAGAAATTGTCATTGTAATTGACTAGAGGACTATTCACTTGTGGCAGTATATACAAACACCACAATTCTAACTGCATGATAGATTATTTCACTAAAATTATGTGTTCTATGAGATTCAAGGATCAGATCAAATTAGCATGGGTTTTCACAACAAACAGGAAGTTATCAAAATGGTTGCATAATGCCATACTGTATGTTCTAACATTTCAAATGATCCCATTGCCCATGCAACTAACACAACCAACTATTCACAAGAAATTGTTGCCAAGAAAGTTCAGGTTCTGCTCACATCTTCTCTATCAACCAGGCCCGCAATGTTACCACCACTTGTCCATATCCTCTCCACCACATCCAGCAATCTTCTGTTCACCCTCCATTTAGTATTTCCGAGTGTATCCAGAGCCTGTTTATATGACATCAGACCAAAATCAAGTCATTTTTCAACTTCATGATGGAAAACAATAGCCATGGCTTGATTGAAAAGTAGCAACATGATCAGACTATTACCATTAGACAAGGAATCTAAAGCAGCATACTTCAGACCCAGGCATAAATTTTGGTTAATTGGCAAGATTAAATGTCATCTTTTAGCATAAGAAGCATTTTTATACGAACACTTCCCATACCAAGAAAACAATTGCCACACTTTACAATGACATCAGTCTTAAGAACAAATCATAAGTTAGAAATAAGATTCAACAGTATAGGTTTAATGGTCTTACTATTTGGATGAAGGTGAAGGTGATGTGCATAATTATCGTAAAAATATTAGAATAACCTATACTATCACTTATTGCTTGTGCACATATCAGTCCTAGGACCATTAATTTAAATCAATTAGATTTTATTTTTATTTAATGATACCACATAATCTTTCACTATCCTGTTGATCTGATATATAATTAAACTTTTTGTTCTGTATTTTTGTTATCATCATGAAGCAGGACAGGGGTGTCCACTTGGAGAATGCCTGAAACCTGCCAGCTGCTCCACGATTACTGCACAAGTTCTAGCCAGCCGAGCCAGCCCTTTTCTTTATTTCTATGCAAGAGGAGAAACAGAAGAAGAAGAAGAAGAAGAAGAAGCACTCACCTCAAATACTTTCTGCATTTGTTTCCCAGGAACACTCCTGACTGCAACTTGTTGCTGCCGAGATCCATGAGTGCGCATGACATACGAAGGCAAGAACAAGTGCCCACCCTTATCATACCTGCAAGGATTTCTGATATAAATTGACAATATAACTTCCAAAGAGCTTCAAAATAACAGATAATATTCTGGTTGGCCTTGTGCAGTCCATATTTACATTATTTTTCAAAAGGAAAAACTCAGCTGGGTAAAGCATGCCAGGGTCAGTCAAGATTCTATACTTCCATTTTTTAAGCTATAACTTAAAACAACATCTCTGGACCTTTGCAGCCTCTCATAAAAAGGTAACAATGATTTTTCTAAGAAAGAGCATGTGATATCTACATTATCTATCCTTTGTGTTTCATACATACCCTTTCCATTTTTTGGGAGGCACCAGCATTGGAAAATAAGGAATCAGCATGTGCTTAGCCTGCACTAGGACAGAGATGCCATATATTAGTAGAGCATCCAAAGGCCAAAAGTCACAATTTCACATGCATTTAATAGCTCTAATATTTGCACCCGTTCCCCAAATTCATAGAGGATTACAAGTATGACATTTTCCTAGTGGAGTCAAAATAAAGATCTGAAAACAGTCATACCAGATCCATGCACCAAGTAAACGATGAGTTAACTATCAGAAACCAATTTCCTTATCTTCTGAAGAACCAATAAAAAGCTTGAGATGTCAAATGTACTATGGTAAGATCCTTTGGAAGCATTTGCTGACTTTATGATAAGAAAAACGAGAAGTATGGAAAAGGGTAATTGAAATGCATTAACTTTGTTTAAAATTATTTAGGTGGATTAAATGGGTAGGCAACTTCAGAACAACTTGGTAATGGAAATTAAACTTAAGTGTACTAAAATCCTCAAATTCAGAATGAGAAAGATGTTTTGTTTTGACTCACTGTTCCATCAAGCCCTGTGAGGATGAGGGGATCGCATTCTATAACCCCATACTTCTTCACAATTTTCTGCCTACATGGATAAAAATGAGTCATGAAAAAAAATGGCAACAGGAGTGAAGCATTGGAAGTAAAAGCAAATGACCAACAAAAAAATAAATCCACCATTCACCCTCCCTAAGAAACTTATGGACCAATAATCAACCACAAAGCCATCTCTTGAATGAAGTCTATGGACAAATAATCAAACATAAAGCCATATCTTGAATGTCAATGGTCAAACAGAAACCAAGATGAGGAACCTAAGAATCACATACTAGCCAACGCTCACTTACGCAACCAATTCCCTAAGAAGAACCCAAAAACTGAGATGTCTGAGAATGATCTACTAGATGATTACCTATCTGCATAGGGAGCACATGGAAAAAATGGCTTACAAAAGGCAATAGAAAATAAAGTCTCACCCTGGGTTCTTTGTTAAAGTTTTAAATATGTGCCTAAAGGCAGGTCGAACATCTGGTGGAATATCCTCTGACTGGTTAACAGGAGGTTGTACATAAGCTGTTTCAGTTAATAATTCTATTAGACGACTTCCGAGCTGCAAAATTATACTGTGCATTAGAAAGTAGAAGGGGGGGAACAAAAGACAGAAAGAACAATGGGGAAACCCAAAAAGAAAAAACTTTAATAAAAAATATAATCAAAACTTAAATAGATGAAGGGGCACAGCTAGCCATTTCAGAAAGAAATGGCGAGGGCTACAAACCTTAGCTTGTGTACCTCGACTCCAAGGTTTAGTTTCATCCTGTTTCACCAGATTTTGCACCTCCATGAGCCTTTTCCTTCTAATCAAACTATTTACACGTTTCCTGAGCACCTCCTTCTCCTTGTCCATGGTCTCTTGAACTTCATGCATTGTCTTCTTCCTTTGGTAATTCTTGGTCTTCTCCAAGAAATTATGAATTCTAACCTGAGAAGAAAGAGAACTGGTAGCTCAATGGTAGAATTAAGTTATCAAGTTTGATGTTTTGCATAGATTTTGCAGGATAATTTTTCATCTCATTATGGGTAGCTCAAATTAAGCCTGTTCTCAAGTCATATACGGGAGTTAGGGCCATAATCAACAAGTTGAGTTTCATACTTTTCAAGTTTGGTTTATCTACATTAAATCAAGCTAAAGCCTAACACGAACTTAGCATCAAGTTCAAGAACAATATTCAAGTTTTATTTGTACTCTTAATTAACTTTGAATATGTCTATAGACATGGACTAAAGTGTATACAAATTATATCTCCTGTTTGCAGTATTATTCTTTCATCTATATACTAAATAACAGTAGCCTTTTGAATGTTAAAAGTCATTTAACTACTTTGGTGTTTCCTACACATATTCAAAAATACTGAGATACATTATTCAAACAGAATTTCCAAATAGTACCTCGACAAAAGCACCACATTCCTGCAACCAACAATACACTATATGCATACCAACTACTCAGATTTAGCTAATTAATCATATACTCTCCAGCCTAAAATCGAGAACCACACAAATAATAATGTCAATTGCATCCCAATACTAAGTCAGAACTTAGAAACAAAAACAGCAACTGTTAACACTCACCTCCTGCTCTATAGCCATGCCAATCTGCACTGCAGCCTGGACAACCCGGACGCACCCATCTTCATGCCCCACCATCAACAACCCCATCATCTTATGCATAACAATGACTGCCATTTTATCAGCAGGTAACAATTCAATATTGGGAGAAAATGCCGACTTCTGCTTCTTGGATTTCTCCATTTTCTGCTCCTTCTCTATAGCCTCTTTCAATGGTTCAAACCACCCCAAGAGCAAACCTTTCACATAAGGCAAGTTAGGTGCCAGCTTTCTCTCACACATTTCCCTCACCAACCCCCTATACTCATCAGCCATTCTCTCCCACGCTTCAGTCTCTTCCCTAATTTGCCGCCTCCTCAACAAATTATACTTCCTCTTCTCAATATCCTTGAACTCTACCTTCACCTTTTTATTGGCTATTTTATACATACCCTTCCAAAAATGAGCAGAAATCCAAGGTGGGTCTTGAATGAAAACCCTTTTCGAAGACTCTCCACGCATAATTTGGTCAAATTTGATCAAAGTTTCAAGCTTTTGGTGACTACAAATGGTGGGGATTTCAAAGTCTTCAAGGAGACGGTCATGAGAAGAATCATGCAAAGGGTGAAATGGAAGTGGTGGGTTTAGAAGAGGGAATTTGGGACTGAGAGGGAAAGAAGAGGAATAGATGGAAGAAGGATTGGAAAGAGAATGAGAAGTTGGGTTAGAGAGGAAATGGAGGTTTTTGTAGGGTTTATGAAACTTAGGATGTTTTGATGTTGTCCATGTTGGGTGTTGAATAGAGAAAGTGGTCGTGGAAGCCATTTTTGTTGTGGAGATAAGGGTAGGGGTGGAAGAGAAGACAGGACAAGACAGGAGAAAAGAGGAGGAGAGAGCTGAACTAGGAAGGAAATCAATCAAACAAACCTCTCTAAAACCTTACTAGCTACCAGCCAAATCCACAGGAGGATATTTTTTTAGTGATGAAACACAGAGGCCTCCAAAAATCCAAATTTTGTGTTTGGAAACTTCAGATTAAACCCTACCACGCTATTAAATTATTAATACAGTCCAAAACAAATTATTTTATCTCTGAAGTCCTTCGAAGTCTTAAGACATTTCTCAACAAGTCTTTTGGAGCTTTTTGTTACTGTTTCCTGTAGACTTTCCTAAGAACACACACCAATTTTTTGCAAGAAAATATATAAAAACATTAATAAAAAGATATAATTAAGAAATTTCTAAAACATAAGGATTCTAGTTGACCAGAATAAATTGAAAATTGGGGTGATAGATTTGGTAAAATCTGAGATTTTACTTTTTTATTTTTTATAAAACCAACTCAGAACATGCTACTAGGTAATTAGACTATTGATTCAATTACAATTTAATTAATTAGATATAGGGTCAATAATATATTTTGCTATATGTGAATCGTAAGACAAAGAATGGCTGGGTTGTAAGGGTATGGATTATGAATATGGAAGAACCAAATTTGAACCCACAAGTTGCATATTTTCCTTAATTTAAACATCTCATAAGACATGATTGTAGGAAAGAAATACCTATAATTATTAAGGTATTATAACTTCCACTAGTTATATCTGCGAACTTGATTAGAATCATTTTATAAAAAATATATCAACTAATATCTATAAATTTTAATTTTTAATTTTTTTATTATATTTAGTCACTTTTTCAAAATCATTTTAAAATCTAAGTTAACTCAAGATAAAACTTGGTCAAAACCCATATTAAGAATCTATTTATTAAAAAAAATTAATTTAAACGAATTTGTTTGATCACTTTTTTTAAAAAAAAAAAAATATATATATATATATATAACATTATGGATAAAAATAATAAATATTATTTTTGAAGATATATCCTTTATATATTCTTATTTTAAAAATATAAAAATTCACTCTAAAATAAAAAATAAATTTATTTTGATATTTTTATCTTTATCTTTTCAATTAACTATGTTTTTATTTTCATTATTTTTATTTCTTCTATTTTTAGATAGTAATCATTCTCTATCTAAATATAAGGGATTTTTTTATAAGAAAATCTTCTTAAGAAAATAAATCCTTTTATTTGGTTGAGAAAAGGTGAAAAGTCGATGCACCTGTAGAGTAATTATCCCACACGAGAAAGCATTAGCCAATTGGGCCGAGGCGTCACTCATGGATCCTTGTTGCTCTTATTCAAAATTGTGCCATTTGAGATGGGCTTAATTATCGGAGCCCAGTTTTAATTAACTCTGGTTCTTTTAATAGTAAGCCTGAAACTCGGCCCAGAAGGCAGCATGCACCATGCAGAGAGAATCAGTATATAATTTGTCAAATCACATGAGGAGAATTTAAATACTTGTTTGTTTTTTATTTTAAAAATATTTTTTATTTTTTTATATTATTTTGATGTGCTGATGTTAAAAATAATTTTAAAAAATAAAAAAATATTATCTTGAGATATTTCCGAATAAAAAATATTTTAAAAAATAATCATTACTATATTTTCAATAATCCCTTAAGTTTTATATAATTTCATTCAAACGAAAAACATTTTGTATTATAATAGCAAATGCAACACCTAGTACATTTATTATAATTATGACAAATTAATTTATTTATTTTTTCAAGAAATAAAAAATAATATTAGTGATAAATCTTGTAAGGTTGTCTTTAAAAGTACTTGAGAATTATGATCACATCAAGATAGAGCATGTTCTTAAAAACATTAGTTTATATTAAATATATTTTAAAAATAATAATGTTGATCTCACCAAGGGCATGAGTTCTAGATAATATTAATAAATACTTTTATAGGACATATATAGTTATTAATATATAAAGACATAATATGTTTATTATATTATTTACACATAATGGACATTTTCACACTTGATCATTTTATTATAAAAATGATCATTACTAACATCATCAATTGGGTAACTAATATTATTATTATTTATATAATTCATTTACATAATAATAATAATAATAATAATAATAATAATAATAATAATAATAATAATAATTAGATAAATAAAACTTCTAGGGTTACCGTTATAGTTTCATTCATTGAAGAAAGTAGTTATTGAAGAAAGTAGAGGACAGAACCCACCATCTGCATAGACAAAGTACTTCATGCCTCCAGCACCATTGCAATTGCACCTCCTGAAGCTTGCTTTCGTTTTCGTAGTGTGTTGCTATATTTAGATTTAGATTAGACCTCCTGCAATATATACTTATATACAAAATCAATCACGAAA
>Ga0325414_1002483_pt1 | contig 18732 bp, 10 predicted proteins | sample PopdelMetagenome_8_FD_206183 | JGI IMG/M metagenome (GOLD analysis project Ga0325414, IMG submission 206183) | Populus deltoides microbial communities from Bellville, Georgia, United States - Leaf-PdKOR-R3 | ecosystem: Host-associated > Plants > Phyllosphere > Phylloplane/Leaf | place: USA... | reverse complement strand
GGCTTAATGATAGCTCTTGCTAAACGTCAACCGATTTTGTAAACAATTAGACAACATACAAAAACCACTAGTATTTGACCTGCGGCAGATATTTTTATTTTTCATAAAAATAGATTTTTTCAACGTATTTTTTGTAGTTTAAAAAATATAATAAATTAAAAAGTTTATGCACACACGTAACCAAATAAATTATGAATTATGTGCATTAATAAATAAATAAAAATCATTAATGACACCTAAAAATGAAATTTGAAAAATTAAAAGATAAATGTAGATCAAGTTATTAAATCTTGAAAAATAAAATATTAAATTGATTGAATAAAAAAAAAATAACATGTAAAGCTACACATATTAAAAATATCATTTAAAAATAAACATTTTTTATTTTAAAAAACATAAATTATCTATATAAAAGATAAGAACAAAACCATAAATGAACTAGAAAAACTACTCTGAAAATTAAACACATAACAAAAAAATCAATATTATTTAAAAGAGGTTATCTGAACAGAATAAAAAAGAGGAAGTTTTGCCCATTTTTCAGCTTTTAGTCATGTCACTTTATTTCTTTTCAATTGCATTCTTTAAAGTTATATTTTCATGACAACTATAGTTATCAAACTCGGCCTGGGGGTTAACTCGGCCAAGAGTTTAGGTCCCGAGCTACATAGGTTAACTCAGGTTAACCCGGAAAAATAAAAAAAATATTTGAGGTTTTAATATTTCATATGAAAAAATTAAGAGACAATTCATATGGATATAAACTATACATGTTGTAAATAATTAAGTTTAAAAAATTATTTCAAAACGTTTTTTATCTCATATTGAAAAAATATTTTTTTTTTCTTATGAACATAGAGTATATATACTAAAAAGCTTCAAATCTCACATTGAAAAAATAAAATATTTTTCTAGTATTTATATAGTGAACTTTGAAATAAGTTAGTAATCAACTGAAAAATATGAAAAACAAAAAGGATCTCTGGATAGGGGAAAAACACATTTGAAAAAAAAAGGTCTCTATCTAGTTTTGTCGGGTCACCTGAGTTTCGGGTTGACCTGGTAGGTCAACCAGTTTTCTCCAGATCAATTGCAAGCCTGAATTTTGAATGAAACAAACCTGGTCAAGGCCCCGGGTCCCAAGTTGACCCGCCAAATCAGGTTAGGTCTGATTACTATGATAACAACTATGTCAGACCCCATATCTTGGGTCTGTCAGTATAGTATAGGGTCTGGGAGCCATGTCAGACATTGGGCCTGACATGGATACTATCAAAATCGACTTCAATATCAAACTTGTGAGAGTGAAAGTATATTATATTCATGCTCGAAAGAAGATTAAAATGCAAGATTTAAGAGCTTACTGTAAAAAAATACTTGTACAGATTGGTAGGTTTCATGATCAGGGTGATAAAAGGTTCAGTAGACTCATGCTCAAGTGCCAATTTTTTGGTTCTCTCAGTTACTTTTCTTCTTCTTGATATAAGATAGAAACTACATTTCGTTCCAGGCAGTCTCGTTTATTCAAAATCAAAGTTGACCACAGGGAAAAATTTAAAACAAGAAAACTTATAAACATAAAGCTCTTGATATGTGGAAACAAGAAAGGTAACAAACTTTCAGAATTGTTAATTTAGACATGAAACAAAAAAGTTCAACAACACAAGGAAATTTCTCATTTCCTTTTTGTTTGATGCTCCAAGGGTATGGATCAGTACCTTGAGAACCTCCAGTGTCGGTTTGAGCCTTATCAGTCCTATGCTTCTCTTTTTCGTGTCCACGCCTTGAGATTGAGTTTGAATTTGCATCCTCAGTCTCTCCTTCTACACTTGATTCAAACATTCCCAAGGTAGGAACTTGATCGATATACTCAGTCCTTCTACTCCTCTTTCTACCGCAATGTGTTTTCTCTGTTTTGTTGATAGTTTTCTTTATATAGTATGTTTAAATGTTCAAATGAATCCTCTCTGGATATCTGGATTTCTCTTCCTCTCTTTCAAAATCAAAGAATATATAGTTTGAAAAACATCTAGAAAATAATTATAAAAATATCTAAAAAATATATGAGAAAAAAGTAATATTTATGAATAGCAATGAATAATACCATGTAAATTGTATTATTTATGAATAGTAAAACAAGGTGAAACAAGGTAGCTTAGTCAGGCCGAGCCAAGGGAAGAGAGAGAAAGGGAGGAGAGAGAGAGAGGAAGGGGTGGAGCTTAGTCTGGTCGAGTTTTTAGGAACCTAGGACTTATCTTGAACGAGTTTTTCATAGTAAACACTATTCATGAATAGTAAATGAGATTATACCGAGTTAAGGAATGAGAGAAAGAGGAGAAGGTAGAACTCGGTCTGAATGACCATAAATGTATGACTCGGTCTGAGACTTGTTCTGATTGAATTCTGCAAAGTAAACAGTTCATGAATAGTAAATGTTATTTATGAATAGTAAACTAGACTATGTTGAGCTAAAGGATGAGAGAGAAAGAGAGGAGAGAGAAAAAAGGATGGAGCTCGGTCTGAACGACCGTAAATAGTATCACTAAGTCTGAGATTTGTTCTAAATAAACTTCGCATAATAAACATTATTAATAAATAATAAACAAGATACCAAAACCAAAAAAGAGATGAAAGGGGAAAAAAAAAGATGAAGCTTAGTTGGGCCACGACCCAAGAGCTTCTTTTTTTTGTATTATCAGAACTTCTATTTCCTCATCCTTCCTTGAGCTTTCCTTTCTGCATATCTTTTTCCTCACATGAAGCGTGCTTCTTTATTAAGTAAGCACCTTCTCTTTCACATCCTGCTAATAGAAAATGGTAACCTTGACCTTGTACAAAATTTTCCCAACCATTTTGGGAGAGTCAGTCATCAGTTCCTTTCGCAAGTTTTGCATACCATACATGTCCTCTTGTACCTTTTAAGACAATGGTCTCTAGCAATTTTTCCATAAGTTATCCTAAATTATCTAGGAATTATATGCAAACAACAATACTATGAACAACCAAACCATCTGTCAGTTAAGCCACTTGAAATTATCTACAAGTAGTAGTATATCTTCTTCATGCTTGTTCTTATTAGTACTTATCAAGTCATCTTTTAAGTTATTAACAACCACTACTTTGAAAAATTGGTGTCTAGTGGATTCAAATTCAATCCAATACCTTTGTTTTTTTGACATTTTTGACATTTGCTTCATTTCTTCAATTTGTAACGGAATCATTATGTGTTTACTTACACAAGCACTGTTTTCATCAAAGTAGAATGATTAGAACAAGAAAAGTAGTAAAATAATGGATCCAAGTAATTATTTATAAATGAATTAGGTATAAGAAGAATGCAGTGTCTAAAATAGATCGTGTGTTTTCTGCTCACCCTATAAAACTAAGATTTGCTAAGAAACAAGCAAGCACATACCTTAGTAGAACATGTGACTTAAGTTGACCAATTTTTTCTGATCTAGCAAAGACTCTTTTCGTTTCCAGGAGGGGACAAGATGATCTTCAGATTTGGGTTGCTAGAACAACAGAAATAAGATGACTACCTTGATTACACCGCAAATGAAAGATCTGGCCGAACCTAGAGAAAGTTTTTACAACCTCTAAGTTAATTTAAAGATCAGAATAATGAAGACAATTTTTCCCTTTAAGAAGCTATGAAGTGGCTTAATATGAGTTTAAGAATGAAAATGTAACAAAGTAAAGCCAAACCATGCAATGGTTTGGCAACCCCCACTTCATGAGTCTTTGTAGCTAAATCAAATGTACAAAAGCCTCAGAGCAAACACGTGTGGCTGGAAGTAGAAGACACACTTTCTCTACCCAGATCTTCTTAAGGTTACCAGGTTCCTCTCTCTTCAACTAGGTTCTCTCTGTAAGTAATAGAGCATGAATAGATTTGAGTATAAGAGACTATCTTAATTTTATTGCGAGTTCTATTGCTTCATATGTAAACTCCAGGCTTATCACTGTAATGCATCTGATTAGTTTCTTTGAGAAAAAAGAACAATATCTTCACACCAAAATTAAAAACTTTTGCTTATCAAATTGAAAAATAAAACAATGTCATTGTACTGCGATATCATATCATACAATTCTTCACCTAATGATACGAAACAATGTAACATCCCTTTCAACTTTACCAATAAAAAAAAGTCATTTTTGCTCTTTCTATACTTGTGATTAGTTGGCAAGAACTGCTAATGACAATTAAAAAAAGATATTTTACTAACCATTTGTTAAGGTGAAGGTCTTATTATTTTTCATGCAGTATGGACATGTCAATTTTTCATGCGTGCTCCAATCAGATTATCATTCTATATGCAAGAAAATCATTGGTAGTCCACCACTCCACCTATCTTTATTTGGAAATTCTATTTCTTTGATACATTATAAGTCAAAGTCCCAATATGATCACAACTGCTTCAAATCATCAATCAACAGTCGAAGACAAACATCTATATTTCAACTCGGACTATTAGGATTGGGTATAACCGTAGATAAAAACATGAACTCTAGCCTCATACACATCTTTGGTGGCAAGTTTTAAACCATAAATATCATCGCCCAACAAGAATAAAGAGTAACAAATGACCCGAATATATTGGATATGTTTGTATATAACCTAATATGTGTGTTTCTTGATTCCAATAAAAATTAAAGATGCACCCTATTAAAATATTTTCAGGTTTCACCATCGAAAGGATGCACTATCACTCCATCCACCACACCATGTGAATAATGTCATGTCATGTGTTCAAACAATCTTTAGGAACATGAATAGCCTTTGTAGTTTAAGAGTGATTAGAAAGTATCTAAGTTTTCTATATATGACAAGTGTCATTTCCTTGTTAGTTCTAGGTTTAGAACAAGCATGCCCATATGTTTTGCACTTAATCAAATCTGTATTTTCAAGATTGTATAATATGCAAAAGTTTAGACACATGTCAATTTTCTGGCATCCTAAGCTGAGTGGTTTCATTATGAATTTACAGCATAGAAGTTCTCTTTCAGCCTATTCCCTTCAAGTAACATGCTTATCACTCATTTGACAATTATGTCATAACCGGCATCACTCAGCCTATGATCTGACTTGATAGTGAACACTTATGGAACAACCGATAATTTACTATGATTTATGCACCCATACCATAATACTTTATTAGAGTCTTTTAAAAGATCAAAAAACATTAATACGATTCTTCATCTACGATTGAACATTCACTAGCATGACTCTGATTCATTCACATCACATCCATATTCATATTTCTATAACTATTACTATTGTCATTTACAACTCAATGCACGTTGCTAGAACTAAAAGTTGACCCAACCATCCTTTCTACCATAATCTCATAAGAAACATATGGTTTTTCGTGTGTAAACCAACATAAGTATTTTTCTATGAACTTTTTTTATAGAAGATGCATCATTACAACATCCAGATCAAACAACGTTTTTATTTTTACACTTCTTACATGGACATCTAATACCGCATCTATTAATATTACTCAGATTAGATAGTACGTAGTTAATAAAACCCTCAATTCTATTACAATAATCCATCTTGCACAGTCCTTTAGGTGAAACTCGATACATTCATAAACGATCATTCATTACTTATATTAAACCTATATAGAATATTGATTACAACATGTATTAATTAATTATATGAATTAAATAAATTAGCTAACATTGGTTTATCTTAAACTTATTCAATCTATTTTAATAGTACTCTTAAATCATTATCAATTATCTACATAAATTCAAATTCCTCCATATTTACTAAAATTTTCAACTTAACAATAAAATTGATAAAATATGAAACGTACACATTAAATAAGTCATTATTTATTTCATTACAAAACACCAAAGTCACAAAATCAAAATTAATTTCATCAAATTACAAACAAATACAATATTTTAAAATCTTAAACAAACTCTAACATTTACAAATCATACATTCATACCAAATTTCTATGAGAAATAAACTATAAAACAAGTAAAAACACAAACAAACGACATATAATAAATAAAAAAATATGCAATAAAAATTAACATTTGAAAATTGAGTTCGAACAAAAAATGGGTTGTTTTGCTTACTTGATGTAGGGAATCCTCAAAAAAATTGAATTAGAACAATGATGCTGACAAACTGAGTGTTATGGTGATCAGATTTATGATGATAAAAGTTTGATTTATGATAAAATAGGAGGTTTGTTGTTGTTTTTTTTTTTTTTACAAAGAAAAATGGATAAGAAATGAGGGAGGGAAGAGGAAGTCACTCATTAGGTCATAACTTAAATATTACCGATGAATTTATGAACAAATATTACCGATAGGTTATTTTATCGGTAATATTGTCTGTAAAAATAACATGTCATGGTATCTATTTTTTTATTTCTTTTTTTTTCACTATAATTTCATTAGTATATACTGATGGAAACTTTTTGTTGTTGTATACAAAGGAACATAACAAAGAACTATTTCTTTGATAAATTTGACCATAATTACCGATGAAAGTTTAGTCGATGGTGTTTCTATTTTTATTTGTCAATTTTTTTGATAATATAATAAGGTATTATTGTTTTACAAAATTCTATTATATATATATATATATATATATATATATATATTTATTGAAATGATGTATCTTACCATCATATTTAATTTTTTAAATCTAAGAATTAGTCCAGTAAAAAATATAAACACATGTCATGTAAGTTGTAAGTGTTATAAGTAATTTAATATTAATAAAATATTTTTAATATGCAGCCGTTCATATTTATCATTTTTTATATAAAAGCACAACAATAAAATTTAATCAAATATCATTTAATTATTTTAAACATATATAAGTATAACACAGTAACTAGTTATTAAATATTATTTTATCTCACAACACAGAATAACCTACCATAGTATATAATTCAATGAATAAAAAATTTATTTTATTCTAAAAAATAGAGCTGTTACAATAAATAAACTCGCTCCAGCATTCTATTCTACGTTCACAGAATCATGAAGCATGTGGTACTTGTAAACTGAAAACGACATCGTGTACAACAGAAAAGAAAAGGCCAGGAGGAGACGGAAAAGTGAAGTCCTCTTTTTTTATCAGTCGCACAGCACCTAAACCTCTTCATCTCTTCTCACTGTCCTAAAACCCTCCCTCCCTCCCCGTATCAAAAACCCAACAAGTAACCAATTTTTTTAAAATATGACGGGAAAATAATAGCAGAATTCTCAGCTCATCTCTGTTTCTTCTAAAATTCCAATCTTTTTTGTAACCATAAAACAAAAGTTCAATTTTTTTTCTTTTTAATGCAATCCACGTTAAACGCAGCCATAAATTATCATCAACTCAACTTTCAATGGAAATCTCAAAAACCCATATCAAGAAAATTCAAAACCTCTCCAAAAATCCTACCTTTAACCAATTCCCTGAGAACTTCTATTAATTATGAACCTGAAGAAGGCCTTGACAAGGTTCCGGGTTCACCCGGGTCTGAACCCAATTCAGTGCTGAGGTTGCCGGTTGTCATTAGGCAGTCGGGTCGGGTTTCGAGGTATATATATGAAGGGAATAGCTTGAAGTTAGTCAGTCTTGATGGGGGTGCAGGGTCCTTTTCTTTGGATTTTGAAGATGCGTTTCGTAAATTGGTTCGGGTTTCAGGTTTTGGTATTAAGGATTTTTTTATACCTAAACAAGTACCTGAGAATTATATGGGTTATGTTAAGTGGAAGTTTTTGCATAGAGTTTTTAGCTCTGCTTTGCAAGTTCTTGCAACTCAGGTATGTATTATGCCTAAGAGATTTTAATTTTTTTTGGCTCGTTTGGTTTTGAAGTTTTGAGGGTGGCTGCTGTTTTTCTAGGTAGTATAAGCTTGAATTGAGCGTGGATAGCTTATGGTTATGATTTTAAATGTGAAGGTTGTTGCTTTAATTGTTTGGTGATTTTAAATTGAACCCATTAAAGTTGCTGAAGAAATTTTTTGAGACTGATAAGGAATATTAACTGATAAGACTTAAAAACTGGATAAAGAAGCAGAGATGATTAGAAAGAAATGGGATTTTTTTTTCTTTTGAAAGGAAATTCTGGCTTACTTGAATGCTTATTTTTTGAGAATGGGATTTTTTATATTAGGCAATGTTTCGAGCTATAGGCATTGGGTATTCTCGTTCACTCCCATCGGCTGCAGCTCTTAACTGGGTGTTGAAGGATGGACTTGGACGGCTAAGTAGATGTATTTACACTGCTAGCTTAGCATCTGCATTTGATACTAATTTGAAGGTATAATTTCTGCCTCCATTAGAAGTTCTGATTTATAGGTTTGAAGCTTTTTTCACTTATTTGCTTATGGCGATGTTTAAAAGTCTTGCTGTTACAAGCACTGTATTTTGGTGTTGTTAGAGCCTTCACTACTTAATGTGTTCTGTTATGGTGTTTTTTCTTTTGCAGAGAGTTAGGTTCACGACATCGGTTCTGTTTAGTTTGAGCATTGGAATTGAGCTGCTGACTCCCACATTTCCTCAGTATTTCTTGCTTCTCGCAACTCTAGCCAACATTGCCAAACAAATAAGCCTTGCGTGCTACCTGGCAACTGGTGTAAGGATTTGCCCTTAACTTTAATTCTCCTTTCTATTACATGAACTGTCCTAGTTTTCAATTCTAGTCTGAAGAATGGTTTCAGCATCAGCATTCATGATATGCTGATGTAAATTAGTTCTTTTTTTTTTTTGGAGAATATAATTTTAGTTAAATTTTGTTTGTTGAGGGCAAAGAAGCATCAATGAATAATATATGCCTATAATAGTATCTTACTTTCACTACTTTGTGCGGTGTTTACAAGTTTATTGTTTAACAATTTCCCCTCCAACAGTGTTGATTTTTTTTTCCTTTTTGATTGTTCTTTTCTGTCTATGTACCTTTTGCTGTTGCTTGCTAAACATTAGCTTCATCATAGAACATGGTCTGCAGTCATTGCAGTGCCAGTTCTAGGTGGCATTCATGCTCAAACAGTGAAGCACATAAACAACATGATTCTAATATAAGTAAATTTAGTGGCTCAAAATAAGTTGTGAGCCCCACCATCATTGCCCTCATATGTGGTAAATGGAAGCATGCTACACCCACTTCATCATTATTCTTAGGGACTGCAGTTTTACAAAGCACTTCTAGATGTTATGGTTTTTTGTTGTAATGGGTCTCTCTAATACGCAGTCTGCTGTTCATAGAAGCTTTGCAATAGCAGATAATATTGGTGAAGTTTCTGCCAAAGCACAGGTTATAATTTTTCCTTGCATGACTGCTATGTCTTTCATATAGAATTTTATTCTTTTTCCTTGTGAACATATCCTGACCTGTGGTATGGGTTTCAGATACAAACGGTTAGCTTTGATAACCTTGGTCTCATGCTTGCTGCACTGCTGAATATGTTGTTCAAAAACAACCAAAGGTTTTCTCTTTCTTTCCCTACAATGTCCTTCTGTTTTTGTAGGTTTATCAATAAAAATATAGTTTCCTCCCAGTAATAAACTTTTTGGATTTTAGTGATATTCAATCAGCTGAGACATGTCTTACGCTTGTACATTTTTTTACTCCCTACTTTATACATATGTTCCTGTTTCAAAGTTACATGTACCTCTGGTTCTCATCATATTCTGATGCTGAAAAGTTATTTTAAATTGATCTTAATCGAATAACACTTAAACCTTCCCTTCTGAAGAAATAATGTTTTCTACCATTTGGACCTATCCTCAATGTGCTAACTGAATTCATTGTGTTGATTTATGTCATTGTATATTTCTGACTTGTTGTCAATATGCAAGATTGCTTGCAGGTTTACCTTTCTTTGTTTACCCCATTTTCTCAGCTATTGACCTTTTTGGAATATATCAAGGACTCCAGCATGTCCATCTACAAACATTAACTAAGGTTTGTATGGGCTAGCATAATCTATCTACTTTTACATTTGAGACTGTTGAAGAACAAGATATGCTCAGTAGCAGATTTTGAGATTTTCAGTTTTCTTTCTCATGCAAAAAACTCTTTCTGTTGCTATGTGCATGCTGGTTTATTATCGATTCTGTTTATTGAACCACTCCTGAATGAAACAAAGCCCGTATTCAAATTCCAGAGATATCACATTTTAGATGTCTCGTGGCTGTTTTGTTATCTGTACCCAGACAATATAATAAGATTGTGCTCTCCTTGTTTCTTAACTATTAGAAATTTGTTCTGTTTTATTTACTCTTGCAATTATGTTGAAAGTATCTTGATTGAACTTTAATATTAACCCATCACTTATTTCAAACCAGCTGAAGTCCCAGCACATCCATGGATCAAATTTGCTTTTGTAAAAATGAATATCATCTCTACAGCATATATGCTCTAGTACTGCTTGTCCTCATTTTATAGATAGAGGTATTTCCTCAAAGTATGAAGCTCACTGTTCAACCTCTCAACTTTTCCTCTCTCTTTTCAGGATAGGCTTGAAATCATTCTAAATTCATGGATTGATTTCGGGCATGTTCCTTCACCTGCAGAAGTGAGTAAAGAGGAAGGAATTGATTTTCTATGGACCAAAAGTGGGTCTTTTCTTCTCAGGTTTTAGTGTTTTTTAGTGCTTTGATATTGGGTGTTATGAATGATGGAACTTGAGCTAATTATTGGTTTCTTTAACAGACAACGAATTGTGGCCCATTAGAATAGGGTGCTTAAATACCAACAGTGAGATACCGAAGTTGTCAATGATGGCAATGCAGTCTTTAACTAGCGAGGATTATTATTTTGTATGCATGGAGAGCTCTTGCAGAGAATGGACAAGAATTAAGCCAGTATAGCCATCAGAATCTTTTTCCTTGCATTTTCATATAATTATACAGCCGCTCCTCTTAAAATGCTTGTCTCACTCGTTCTTTTCTCTGATGAATTTCTAGCGAGGTATCCTACTTTGCCTACGGGAGGGTTCTGGTACTGCAGATGTTATTATGGGTTTGTTGCAGGTAAAAGGAACTTGTAAAATAACCATTACGTATGATGCATGCATTATAATTTTCATCACATCATTACGGTCTGCATGTTGATAGGAGAATCTGGCAGTGTTCCTACTTTTTTCACATTAATGATGTAAAATGCCTTTTACATTTGTTATTATAGGCATGCTACATTCGGAAGGCCCTGCTTTTCAGCAGCATGTGGGAGACGGCTGTGGAGGATAAAGATGTCTCGGACTTGGTTTTCAAGGAGTGGTTTAAATTGATCGATGATAGCAAGCAATCTGCAAAAAGGGATTTGTCCACTTTGAATGATCAAATGGGATCTCTGGGTTGGGCTCTAAAACACATATTACTCAGCACAGAAGAGCAGGCTAGATACAGTTTTGTAGATGATTGAACGTGGAAGATTGGGTGTACTCCTGTAATATTGTGGGTGGCTCTCTGATACATCATCATCAAAGAGTTTTGGGGATAAAATTGTTTGAAAAGGGGGACAAGTTGTTTCTGTTGTCTCTCTGAGTGGCTTCTCAGGAGTATCGAATATCTATGTGTACAAACATGCACGCACACAAACAGGTGGATGATTCTATAAAGTAGGGTAGGGTGCCTGGGGCTTTTGGTAGCCTTCAATATTCTTGAGTATTGAATCTGCAATATAAATTTAATATACCCGATTCTGATTCTATCTGATTATCCAGCAAGTTATTAAATGTAAATCTTATAAGCCTGTCACTGTCAGGAAGATCAACTGGACATGTATGATTTTTTACGCCTCAAATCTGGTACGTGCAGTATGACGTCTGAGGGCTCATGTGACAAGGCTGCTACAAATCCACCTGCCTCCGCCAGTTAAATGGAGAGATAGACAACGGAAGAGAGAAAATGAATTTATAATTTTCATATAAGCATGAAAATAATTATTTTCAGTTTCTCTTGCTCTCTCTTTTCCTTGTATTTAACTATTTATCTTTACTCTCATTGAACAAGTATAAGCAAATGCAAACCATCACACATGCCTGCGTTCATTCTTGTTAAAAGACTTTATTTCACAAAATAGAGAACGAAAATTGGTGCGCGTAGAAAGACGGCATCCGAAAGATCTTGTAATCTCATCTTATATTACAAATGAATATTCGATTCTGTTCAGGTGTGGAAATAACTACACGCAAGGTAGAAAACCAACATCAAGCGATTCCTTCAGTGTGACGAGTAAAACAAGTGTTTCATCCTAATTTCTGTGCTGATAATCTCGGAAATAATTTTTTTGCTGCAGAAAATCGAGATAAACCTAAAGGCTGGATTAACAATCTTACAGCTGCAATAGCTCACGCAAGTAAAACTTCTCGTTAATTTCTGTGCCCTTATATGTACAGTGGCAATGAGAACTGCTGTTTAGAGCCAGGATCCATGTACAAGTGTTTCTTGCTTTACTGATCAGGGGGAATAGGAGCTTGCTTCAGTGCTATACATTGAATACTCACTGAGACTGAAGTTGGGCTTTTCTTCATCCCACTTCAAAATCTCCTTCGCATATTTAAGAGCTGCATCAACACTATCAGGTTCAAGTCCCTTGACCACAGAAGCATACAACTTCCTTCCAGTGAGTGAAGAGTAGAGCCTCTTGAACTTGACTGCCATGTAGTGTGCACCCAGCTGACCAAGTGAGGGGCTAGTATTAATGCTGTTGCTGTTCCTGTTGCTGTTGGAGCGATGGCGACTGATCACTGGATGAAAATCATCAAACCAGTCGCACTGAGTCAATGGTACTCGCTCAATCTTCTCCTCAAACAGATCAAATTTGTTTAGTATCAAAAGGAAATCCATCTGCTCAAATGTTGGATGTGTAACAATGCTCTCAAAGAATTTCCTGCTCAGCATCATATTGTTAGTAGACGTGCCATTCCCATCAACTGTAAACTGATCATAGTCAGTCATGGCAACACAAAAAATGACCATCCCAACATCTTCGAACATCTCTAGCCACTTGCAGTTCTCTCCAAGCCCCCGTGCATGTACACTAATTAGTTGATACCTGGGGACCAAAGAGAAGTGGAAAAACTGTCAACAATAAAAAGATACCACTTCGAATGACTACATATTTAATAATGCTCCTGAGTGATAAGATAGAAGAATTAGACGAGCCATGCCAGAGATTGAGCAAATAGCACAGAAGCAGCAGTGATTGCTTACAAGCTGTTCATAACAAAGGCCAGAGCTTAAACCATCTGAAATTTAAATCATCTAAAATTTAGGGCATATCTATAATAAACCATGGCTCCTACCTAAGTAAAGCGTCATGCAGGTCTTCAGTGTCGTATTTATCATCAGATGCTGACTGGGGATATGAGAAGTCCAAACAAGCAAGCCCATTTGATGAGGTAACACCCTCAGCATATAGGATATCCAAATCTGAGGGCTCATAGTCTGTTCTCAATATATCAACAGCCTGTGGAGAATAATTTTAGTAACAATAACAAAGAAACTGCGGTTACAGTTATCATCTAATATGTTTGGCAAGAGCACAATAAGACGAAACAAAATGGTCTACAAACCCCTAATCAACCCAGTGGTAAGCATAAACATTTCTATTGCTCAGCCTATGCAAGCTGAGGAAAGAAAAGGAATTCCATTGCAACCATAAATCAGGTATTGTTATTGGAGAGAAGCATGTATATAACCCTTATATAATTTAACAAATTTTGACCGAGCAAATGAACCTGACAAAAGATCTTACCCGCTCCAAGAAATAGCTTGACACACTAGGTAGCATTTCCAGTTCATTTCTCCGCTTGTAAGTGGCCTGAACGGCTGCATCCTTCCACAACTCTTCAACTAATGGTGCATATTCACGAGTAGCAGCAGGAAAAATGGCTTCCAAATTACCTGAAACCATGGTCTTCAGAAGCCAGTCCGAGAATGCTTTCAGCCTTGGACCAATTGAATAGATAGTTTGGTTTTTGGTGTTACTGGTACTGCCTGTTAGCACAAAACACTTTCTTTCAGGCACTTACAGAATATAAGCCCGCGAAGAATTTTAAAGTAAATGTAAATCAATCAGCTGTCACACACCTACTTCTACACTGTAGGTGAGTGGATTCAACACGTTCTGAAACAGCATGTTATTCATCAATACTACAAAGCACTTATCTAATCACATCTTGAAGATGGAACATTCTTTGGCCCATCCCAGTTCCAACCTAAAATCTGTTTCCTTATCTCCGATACACTAATTGGACGCAAGAGTAAGTTAGAATCTGGTGTATTCCCACACAACAAAAGAGAGTGTTGGAAATTACAAATGAGAAGCCACAACCCTTGTTCTTCCCAAAGCTAAGTTCATAGCAAAAATCTCAGAAAGAACTTGGGGTAAGGATTTCTATACACTTTTAGTTCTAATGGTATTCATCTATACATGTTATATGCATCCATGGGCATTTCTTTTTTGTTCCTCTTTATGCATGTCCACACACAAGTTAGTAATAAACATGAGGGTCATTCTTCAAAAACAACACCAAGAACAAAGAAAAAAACGAGAGTTGAGAAGATAAAGAGAATAGAGAGACTCAACATACCAATAGCTTCTGTTTCATCAGTAGATCGCTCATTCTTCATTGCAGCTAAATTTTCCTCTTCGAAACGGTCACGGCCCTCGAGAAGTATACCAAGATAACCGTACACGTTACTCTGGATAGTCAGTTTAATGTTTTCACGTTCATCTTCAGTAAAAGGGACAGGTTTATAAAGAATCTTTGCCTGAAAAAAGCATTGAATTAAAATTAAGTATGCTAATTTTGGACAGCATTGTCTAGCATTGCTTTTATAGCCATGCTTTGCAGGATAAGGCATGGCCCCGATAATTTCAAGGGCCACATTAGAGAAACTGAGTACAAGCATACAGGTAAACAGATCAATGCATACTAAAAGTAAAATGCTTGCAGAACAAGGTTCACATACAAGCACTCCCTCCAAGAGTAGTCAGATGTTTTAACCAGTCCAATAAAAGCAATGACAAACATTGTAATGGCACAAAAACCACAAGACCACCTAAATGAGTGGGCCTTTCCATTGTTCTAGTAGTGTTACACCTATTTTTAACTCATTTTTAATCCAAATAAATTGCTTTTGTTGATGGTTTGACTATGTTTCAAAGTTGAACTTTGGCTTCAAAGCATTTGTTGATGGTTTGACTATGTTTCAAAGTTGAACTTTGGCTTACCATTTAAATTGCTTTAAGCATAGTGTCTAGGGTTGGATTGGAAAACTAATGCTTTCTTAAAATAAGCATATTTTACACTCAATTTTCCCACTTTATCCTTTATTAAATAGCATTGTCTCATTATGGAATATGCTTTCCACTACTTTTCAATGATAACGGCATAAAGAAATATAATTGGGACCCACTTTTACTAAAAGTTAAAATTTTGAGCAAATCAAATATGAAAATTTAATTTGGAACAGAGGGAATGTTTGATTTCACAGTTGCTTGAGAATAGCAAATAGCTTGAACACTGTTGATGGTTCCTACTTTACCATCCAAGGTTCTCCAACTAAATTTAATAATCAAATAAATGCATTAGCATAATAACATCTATGTACCTTTTGAAACATCACTTGGATGTTCTTAGATAGAAAAAGAGACCATAACCATACAACACAAAGTAATGACAGGAAAACCTCATTAACATCCGTAGTTGGAAAACAAGACAATGACCATATGACACTAAGCAAAGACTGGTAATCCTTAACATAAACAAATTTAGAGATGAAATTCCCCAATTGAGAAGCTACCTGCTTAAAGATAGTACTTGTTCCAGATCCACTGTATCCAACTAAAAGCAGCTTCAGAAGTGTTCTCTGCTCAAGGTAGTCTGGGACGCTTCTGCTAATCAGACTATTAACTTGTTCTCCACAAGAATTTGAAGGTTTAGAAGGAACAGGCAGTGATAAGAACGCACAAACAAGCTTCATTCCCGCCTGTTAAGTAACACAGAAACAAATAAATTCCCATGTGCATATATAAATGCAGAAACAGAAAATTCAGGCAGGGATGAGGTTTCCATGTAGAGCATACCTTGCCCCAAATGTAACCTTTAGTGTTCTTCTGTCCTTCTTCCTGGTATGATCCATCCTCGTTCACCCAAAAATGAGGGTTGCCAGCACATTGAACTCCTGCCAGCTGCAATTTCAAAAAAATGGTCTTAATACTAAACCCTTCACATTAAATCATTCAAAACAAACAAAGAAAAGAGCATGTGTAAAGACTCAACCTGCAACATCCTAAGCTCTACTTTTGTGATCTCCCGGCCATTAATGAAAACCTGCGTGTTTCCACTGCTTGCATTTGCCTTAATTGGACCCCCAACATTCAAATGAGGACTTATAACCTGGGAAGGCTTCTGCCCTTCCTGTTAAATAAAATTTTGAAATAACCATCAAACTCTAAAACAAAGAAACAAGCCATATCATATTATTACAGGAACATAATCACTGCAAGTATTAAACTATATTCACCTTTCCCCAGAGACCAGACACTTTATCATACCAATAGTTTCCAGGTTTCATCTTCTTAGGCGGGTTCAAACAGGTCTGCAAAATAACCAACTCCTCATGACAAAGAGGTTCTCCATTCACATAAACATACTCTGGAGGCAACTGATTAGCTTCGCACAACTTCTCCGCCTTCATTACCTGTCTAACCTCCAAATCATTCAACAACCTCTTGAGCATCCTCGAACACTTCCCTAAACTCCCACGCTTCGGTTCATCAATCGGAAACCCAATACAGGTAACACACTTCCTCCCTTCTGGCATCGATCCCATCGCTCTAAGCACACAATTACTACAATATTTCGCATCACAAACAAGACAAACTTCCTTCTCCGTGAACCTATTCCCCTTAAAACACCTATAACAACTCCCTTTCTTCCCTTTACTTCTTGCCTCTCGTTTAACCCGAATAACCCTATCCTCCTCCTCCAAAAAACCTTCATTCCCTTCAAACCCACCATCAATATCACTAGTATCATCACCACCAACACCATCATCCGATTCAATATCGCGAAAAGTAACAACTGGGGCTTTTCTACCCTCACCATTCACCTCATTATTAGAAACCTTAACGCTAGAAACACGCGAAGATGGGTACTCATCATCAACATCAACACTGCTTAAAACAGACTCATTTGACTCCCAATCTCGAATCGATGACAATTCATTAGAAACCCTCAATTTTAACAAACTTTCATCACGAGATTTATCATCAAAACTATCAGAAAACTCTATGGTACTTGAACTCCTAGCACCATCATTTAACAAACCTGAACTACTTAACTCACCAGAAAAAACACTCTCTTGCAAATTACAATCAGCAGCTCTCTCTATAACTGAAGTTGGCGAAACAGTTATAACTCCCTCTTCAGATCCACAATCCTTACCTGGGATTTTACCGGTAATAACAGAATTTGGGTTTTTACTGGTATCAGATGAGGGTAGCAGGGGCTTTACGACAGGTAAGGTGATCTTCCGTGGGAAATTAATGTGAGAAACTACCGCGGCCACAGGGATTTTGCTGACGTTGATTGGGACGGCGCGTGGGATATCGTAACCCACCGGAGGACCGGTGTATTCAAGAGCGAATGAGTATTGAACTCCATCTTCAGTGTCTGGTGGCATTTTCGTAAATTTGTAGATCAAATTGAAACCCTAACTTCAAAAACAAGAAGAGGAAACATGTTCTTGGTTTTTGTTTTAGTTTGGGTTGTTGGGTTTTGAGGAATAAAGTGAGTGGTAAGGAAAAAGTGTGGGCTATTGAGTTGATTTGGAAGGAAAAGATGAAAAAAAGACGAGGGAAAAGGGAAAGTGGGTGAATAATGAGTTTGCTTGTGAGAAGAGGGAAATTGAAGAGATGATGGAAAGGGAAATTTGGGTTTCAAGATTGGAGGCTAGAAGAAGAGGACAGGTTTTTGGGAGAAGTGGAAAAGGGAAGAGGGTGTTTGGGTAGAAGGAAGATCCGTTGGAGAAGTAAAGGAAGAAAACCAGGCAATAAGAACTCAGAGAAATGAAGAGAAGAAGATGCTTTGGTTTAATGACACTGTAAGCTCATTCATTATTATTATCACTGCCATGTGCATGTATGAAGGAAAGGCTATAACAAGGTGTGGAGGTGTTATTATTAGCATTAGCAAGGGCAAGGGGGGCATCTGGTTTCTTGTGTTATTGGAAGAAGGGTGAGGGTGGTGGTGGTGGTGGGGGACACAAACTTTTGTCTTTTACATCGTGGTGGTGGAATCGGGGGATAAATGTAGGGTTTGGTAGGGCCATGGATGGGACCACCACCACCAACGCTTGAATAGCTGGTTTACATTGCGGCAATGGTGGTAAAAATATTTTTCGAGTATATTAAATCAAAAAAATCAATTTTTTAAAAACATTTTCACACACCACCGCAATAAAAGCGGTCCCAGAAGAGAGAATATTGTGCTGTGGTGGGTATGTGATTGCTACTGCTACTGTTTTTTTCAGTTTCCTGCTTGGGAATGTGTTTTTTTTTTTACTTTTTGTATAGGGTAGACTAGCAGGGTGGGTAGGTTGGCGATGGCTATGTTATAGAGAGAGACCAAGTTGAATCGCACGGGGTTTCCGCACCCTTTTTCTCCAACTCTTTCTCTGAGCCGCCTGCTTTGGGATCTTTCTGACCCAAATATTTATTCCTATATATTTTATTTTTATTTTTAT
>Ga0325414_1002481_pt1 | contig 18735 bp, 18 predicted proteins | sample PopdelMetagenome_8_FD_206183 | JGI IMG/M metagenome (GOLD analysis project Ga0325414, IMG submission 206183) | Populus deltoides microbial communities from Bellville, Georgia, United States - Leaf-PdKOR-R3 | ecosystem: Host-associated > Plants > Phyllosphere > Phylloplane/Leaf | place: USA... | reverse complement strand
TATTTTTTGTTTTTAAAAGATATGTTTGTACTTTAAAAGGATTGTATTTTTGAAAAAAAGTCACCACACCTTCCACCTATACGATGCTTGCCAGTGTGGTAGCGGTTGCTTTTCAAATAACTTTTTTTGTGCCGAAACACATGTCAATGATGTTTTTTTATTTTTTAAAAATTATTTTTGATATCAACACATCAAAACAATCCAAAATGTACAAACTATATTAAGTTTTAGTAAAAAAAAAAAAAAATTTTTTAGGAACGCAGTTTGCATCGCGTTCCTAAACATGTTCTAAATAACCTTACGTAAATTCTTGATATTTTATCTAACATGAATATATATATATATATATATATTCCTTCCAAACATATATGGGTGGCAAGACAATTTCTTTTTTCAATTTCATAAGGATTTGTTTATTAGTTGAGAGGTGGCATGAGAAGTATTGAGATATATTTTATCACAAGTTATTAAGAAAGTCTAGTTCAAAGTTAATTTCTAGTGGGGGTGCCATTATGAAAAAATACTATGGTGTTTAAGTTGTAATCATTGTTATATTCTATGTTAGTTATTCAATGAAATTTACTTTATATAAATAAATAGATGTAAGTATAAGAAATTAATATTAGGCGGAGATATTCTTATCATTTTTGATGCGTCATAAATTTTATTATCTCTCAAACTTATATATGTCTCTTTTTTGAAAGTAGATTTTATTAAGTAATAAGTATAATATCATTAGTTACAACTTCAATACCATAAGATTTTATCACTATTAGGTTGAAATTAGGTTAAACATAGAGGTGAATACTCAAATGTAAAATTCGTAAAATTACTTTTTTTATATAATTACTCAATTATCTAAATTCTTAATTTCTTTTATCCTAATATTTTTTTCAACCCAAATTTATTTTATTTTATAAAACGATTTAGATAATTTGAATATTTCGCTTATCACCTCAATCCTTCAATTTTAACTAAAATACAAAAAACAAAATTAGCTAGTAAAAATTAAGTTGAAGGAAAGCCTTGACTAGCCAAAATTATAATAAAAGTAAACTACAAATTCATTAATTTAATGATTTTATACTATAAAAAGATATTATCCTAGTAAATCAAATAATATGTTCTTCAAAATTTTGAAAATTTAGCACTTGAATAATTTTAAATAATTCAATAATTTTTTTTATTAATATTGATATTTAAATTATTTTATATATATCTTAATTAATTTCACGGTAATACTATGCTGACCCTTAATGCAAGCCGCTGATTATGCACCACTCATTCTGAAGACATATTTTTCTTACCACAAAGATGAGTCCATGATGTTTCGTTCAATTACCAAGCAATTAAGCTCATCATCTGCCTGGGTAGTGGTGGGACCAATTGAGAGGTTTCCTTGTCTTCGCTTGTCGGAGCCATCCAAATTGTAAGATTGGCGTCTAAATTGAAATTAACTTTTCATCATAGTGGATTGTGATTGTGTCTCCATGACTTCTCAATTTGCATGCAATGCAACTTGGATGCTTTTGGAATACGGTAATGTCCCCAAAATCTGAGTTGGTGGTAATAGGTTTCAGAATCAATAATTGACTAATCAATTGATTCTAATAATTTTTTTAAAATTTTTTTAGTTAAGATAGTTTGATATTTTATACTTGATATTTGATAGGTCAAGGCTGCTTGTGACTAATACCTGTAAAATATTTTTTTTGATGGAGGTGAGGATTTTCTAATGTTCAAATATGTATTTTTTTTAAGAGAGAAAATACAAAAATACTTTAGAGAAAGATACTCTGAATATATATATATATATATATATATAAACACAATAGAGAATGAAGGTTGTGAACCTTTGTTTTGAAGGTTTTATGTTATATTTATAACTCATGAGTCTTATCCCTCATTAAATGCTATAATATGTCGGGCTTGGAACACTGTTCAGCCCAAAAGTGTTTGGGTTTGGTTGGCATCAGACCCAACATTCCCGAGCAATCATGTTTGGGTCTGGCTAGCGTGAGACCTAGCATGCTCGGGGCTTGGCACACTGCCAAGCCCTCGCGTGGTTGAGCTTGATACACTATTAAGCCCCCATTTAGGGCATGCTCATTTCTTGGATGTGCCAAATAAAGGAGAGTCAAAAGAGTTTTTTAGGCCCGTTAAAAATAAGTTTATTCATATTTCCATATTGCTCGTTGACACATATAAGGGAGCCCAACAAGTCAGTAATAACTAATGGTATAACACACTAAGAACTAGCCATTGTTTTTACTCACTATGTTGTGCCATGACCTGCATAAAGCATTTCATGATGGAGATTAACTGGGAGACTTTAGAGAATCGGCGTGGTTTGAAGTTTACACCGGTGGTAAGTTTAAATATTCTCAACAAGATAGAGTTTTTTTTAAATAAAATCAGTAAAATAATGGAGTTTTTTTTTAAATAACAAAATAGTGTTATTTTGTACATATCTTGATTGGAAAACTTATCTTATTAAGTTGTCACTAATGGGAATAACGACATGTTCGAGAAATTTTAAAATGTGTTAAAATAAATTATGATGAGAAAATAAGAGAGAGAGAAAAGAAGATCTTAATAAAACGGTAGGAATAATGACATGTTCAATAGAAAGAGATTTTGGATGCATACTGAAACTCCGATTATAACACAACTAGTACATTAAAAAAATCTTGACAAGATAAATTCAACGACACCAAAAAATAGTGACATGATCGAAAGAAAAAGATCTTGTATGCATATTGAAACTCTGATTATAACACCACTAGTACCATAAAAAAGATCATGACAAGATAAATTTAATAACACAAAGAAAAGTCATCAATAATTATCGGAGTGGGCTACACTTGTCACCCAAAGATGACAGGTGGTTCGCTTGTCTTTGGTTGCAAGTTTAATCAACTCCAATCAACGTTGGTGACTTTACTTGGTGTCCCTTGATTTATTTCGTCGACATCTTTCAAATGGTACTGACGGTGTTATAATTTGAGCTTTGATGTGCCTCCGAGGTCCTTTTCTTTTACATCTCTTATCTCTACTTTGTCCTTATCGTAATATATGTCAGTCTATTTCACAATTTGTTTTACATTTTATGTTTCTGAATCACGACAAGTTTGAATGCCACGTTTCTCAATCGCAACATGCATAAACTGTGTTAATTTACTAAAAAGAATTGAAGTATTATTTTGCCAATTTTTTTTAAATAATGCTATTTAAAAAAAATCAACAAAATAGGAGCATATACCAAACTATTCGTGCTAGTCTTTTTCAATGTTTCCTTCAAATACCTATGGCATCGTAGTCTAACCAGAAAGAAAGAAAAAAGAACGTGCAAACCATCCATCCGTTCACGTCATTTTCTTTTTAAGGGTTAGAGACCGTGCATGATGGAGTACTCTCTTTTTTTCCCTGAGTAGGCTAATCTAATATTGCATTTGAAATAAAAGAAGAAAAAAAAGGAGGAAGAAAGGTCAGTCATCTTAAACATAGATACAGGGACGCCTCCTATCTAAATCATATGAAAAGCACGTGAGAATATTTATCTTTGGGATCATCCCTTATCACTACAATCAAAACTCCCAGAGAAACATGAACAGGGTTCAGATTTTATAGAATGATGTCAGTGCGCAGATTGCAGATAGGCTCGCCCACCACGCACAAGCTAAAATGCCTTTATTTAACGGTCAACAATTATATGCATGATGCACGAGTCTTGCACTGATTTGAATATTCTTCCACAAGCTGGAAAATGCACTTCACCACGTGTTTGTTTTTCTTACAAATGCTCTAAAAATCATTAGCTCACTTCAAGAAAGCTTCTGTGATTTGTCAATACCCCCACCAATTTCCCAGCACTTCCATTCATGATTTTTAAAATTTGGAAACGAGTGAAATAACCAAAACACCCTTGAATTAAGCCAGCGGTAATAAATTGCACCAGCCTTTGATGGTCCCGGTGAAAGAGCTCCACGGGCTGTTTAACGACGCAACCACTCAGATTTCAGAGTAGACTTTGATGAGCTAGTCAACAGCACCACCTCTTTGCCTTCGCTGTTCTGTATCTCACACAAGGATAACAATTGAATATGTTTTTTTTTAATTATTTATCACTTAAAAAAATATTAAATTGTTTTTTAAAAACATATTTCTATCAATTTAATATGATAATGTAAGAAATTAAAATAATCTAAAAAATATAATATAAATTAAAAAATACTTTTAAAAAAATATACTATACCACATTAATAAATACATACTTAATAATTAAAAATACAGGTACGAGAATATTATAGTTGGCACTTGGTAGGCCACCTCGTAACAATCCCGATCTTTCTCTAGTCAAATTGCTGATTATTAGCGCGTCCAGGGACAAATGAGTTGTTTCGTATAAACTCAGGGCTAATTTAGTATAAAAACAAAATAACCGAACAGCATATTCCAGTAACCTACTCCCTTTTTGCTAAGAGGTCAAAGTAGTTTCAGCTATACTCGAAACATTGGATAATTTCCTTCTTTCTCTTGCACGAACTCGTAATTGTCTCCTCGTCTTAAAAACCTCAGTAACTGCACGGCTTAGTAAAAAATTCTCAACCCTCCTCCTCCCTCTCATCAATCGGCTTCTCCGGTTTAAGCTTAGAAAATGGGTCAAGGAGTGACAAATCCGGACCGTAAGTGCAGTTTTCCTAGTTAGAGACTTTCATTTCATGTTCTCTGCAGTTAGAGTCTCCACTTCACATAATCGGGCAGAGGGTGTAGTGATTTCTGTATTATTTTTTTTGCTCCCTGCAATTCTTCCAGTTAGCTGTTTTTTCTTCGAGAAGTTAATTCCATCATGTTGCAATCAGGTAAGTTTTTATTTATTTATTTAAGATGAATTGCTGTGATTATGTTCTTATGATGAACAAATTTTATATTATTTTACTGAAAATCTGGAATTCAATCAGGGTATGATATTAATAGTCTGTTTGAAGAAGCACAAACGCGGTGGCTGAAACCAGCAGAAGTGCTTTTTATATTACAAAATCATGATAAGTATCAGTTCACAAAGGAACCACTTCAAAAGCCAACCAGTAAGTAATTAAGGTTTTCTTATAAGTAATGACGGTTAGATTACCGCTAATTAGTTACTTACAGTGTGGAATTGTTGAACAGGTGGATCTTTGTTTCTATTTAATAAGAGGATTCTTAGGTTCTTTAGAAGAGATGGTCATAGTTGGCGCAAAAAGAAGGATGGAAGAACTGTCGGGGAAGCACATGAAAGGCTCAAGGTTATTGTTTCACACCTTCAAATCTTTGGCACATACATCACTATTCATTTATTCGTGTGATTGTCATCTCGCGTGCGGTAGAAGTTCCTTTGGAATTTTTTTTAAGATATGATTATGGATCTCATTTATAGTATTAGGTGCTAGATGTATCAATTTAGAAGGAGTAATATGCATTTCAATGGTGTTCTAGAACATGAAATGACTTTCGGATAGGTTTAATTGGTTTAGTTAGTGAAACGTGTTTCCATTTCATGCATTTAGTGTTTATTCCAAGGTTCATATTTCTGGCATTTTTCTGTGTATTGACATTTTTCTGGCATGATTAGGTTGGAAATGTTGAGACTATAAATTGTTATTATGCACATGGTGAGCAAAACCCAAATTTTCAGAGACGCAGCTATTGGATGCTGGACCCGTGAGTAAACTCTCTGCTCTTCTATAACTATTTTTTCCCTTTCATGATGTGCTATGATCATAGAGAATACCTCATATTCATGATATCTTTCGAGGCAAATGGAAACGTTAGTTTTACGCAAGATATAGAAAAGCTAACCTAAAATTATCCACAGAATCATGGCCATTTTACTCACTCCCATTTTATAAGCAAGAGAAGTGGATGATAAAGTGTTGGGTCACATGTGCTGAAATATTACTTTCTTGGCAGGGCATTTGAGCACATTGTGCTTGTTCATTATAGAGAGATTTCTGAGGTGAGTTGTTATGACCTCTGTAAATTATCAAATTCTGTGATATTTCATGTTTGAACCCGTTTAAGTTCTTTGTCATTGTCAGTCATGATCCTTATTATTTCTGTTATGCGGGTTGGATTGACCACTCTATCATTCCATTGAGGTGCTTGTCAATCCTTTAGCTTAGCAGCAAACGATTTTTGATGAAATGTTGCTTAGCTTGCTATAAGTTGCAAATTAATGTCACTGGTCACATTTATGTCTACAGGGAAAACCGTCTCCCGGATCTGCTGCACAGCTATCACCCGGATTCTCTTATAGTCCCAGCAGTAATACTAGTCAAACTCAAGGATCATCCTCTGCAATTAGTGGCGTATATGAACAACATCAGAGTTTGTCCAGTCCAGCATCTGTAGAAGTTAACTCAGGATTAGACATCAAGGACAATGGGGTGGATAGTACAGCAGAGCTTACTAGTTTTGCTAATAAGGAGGTTACTCAATGTTTGCGAAGGCTGGAGGAGCAGTTGAGTTTGAACAAGGACAACATCGAAGAAATTGGCTCATTTGGTGGTGATGAGGGAGACACAAATGATTCAAAAATTCTGGAATACGTAAACCACATCTCCGAGGATCAATCTAAGAATTTACTTCGTGGATCACAGTATATTGTTGATTACCAATCTTATGGTGGACTTTCTGGAAAGCAACTAGAGAGAAACAATCTTGCACCACTTCAGGATGCAGGTTTATTGTGTCCTTATTTGGTGCTTGTACTCAATTTAAACATGGCATTTTACTTCTGCTAGTTTATTGATGCCACGTTACACGTGGCTGCATTTAATTGAATTTAATTTAATTTGTTTCATATGTATCCTTACATCATGTTTAGTATTGTTAAGCATTTTGTTTTTGCTAAATCTGACTTAACATTAGCTTCTTAATTAATTCTCCAAAGTGTTGTTGGCTTAGAAAATTTGCGTGTATCAAATTCTTGAGTGCAATGATACAATTACTATTGTTCTGCGATTCAGTTTTATTAATTTCTATGACTTAGCTCAGGTGGTAATAAGTGGGTGGGTCATGTTAGATCTCTGGTTCAAATCTTACCTGTTGAGAGAAAAGCATGCAAAGATTTTGGAAGAGGTTTTAGTTGACTGGCAGTTTGTGAGTAAAGCTCTCTCACCATAATCCTCAAAACAAAATAAGGGAAAATAAAATTTCCTCACAGATAAATTCCAAACGGATTTGTTTTGGTATTGTGGTCTATAAATGACAGGGGTAAGAGAGTTATGATTAGAAGGTGAATACAACATGCATCTTTCTGATTCTGTGCATGTCCCAATTTAATTGAGAGAAAGAGGGCCTGATACTGGTGTTTCTTACAGCATATGTTGTGCTTCTATTAGAATCATACTTGAGTTGGAAAGGGAAGAGAATTTCCAATATCATTATAGGTTAGGAACTAATTTATATTATCTCATCAACTTGCTATTCTGGAAACATGAGCACTAACTTGTATAGGGCTTTGAGAATTAATGGATTAAAAGTGATCTTTTGATCATGGATGGAGAGGATATCCATCTCCCAAGGACCAGATTTTGTCTAATATGATCCTTTTATTTTAGTTGTGGTGTAACCACCAAGTAATCTCTTGTTTACAACTTCCTTAAAACACTTCTCAGAGATTCCTCAGTCATTCCTAGCTAATGTTACTGCATACTTACTCTTGGATTGGTGCTTTAATATTTAACTACTGGATCTGCTTAGTTTTGTTCATGTATCTGCCATCCATTCTTCCTTTCTTCATTGATGTATAAATAAAAGACAATATGAAAGGAATCAAGAAAAAGCTACTAATGACATTATGGTTTTTAGGTGATAGTGGCGCATACCAGCAATCATATTCTCAATATTATACAGATGGAAGTAAAGAAGACCTTTCTTGGAATGAAGTGTTCGAATCCTATAAGACTTCATCAGGCATTGAGTACCAGGTTAAATATATGGAGACTGTAAATGACGTATCTTTCTGTTACATCTTTGATATCCTCTTAGTTGTTTATACTGGTTATGGACATTTATATTTTTCAACAGGAAAAGCCCAATTCTTCTTTAATGATGGAAACAGCTCAAGAGCAAGAAAATTCTCTTTGGATAAATTTTGCTGAAACCAATGTTGGAAACTGTATGATATCTTATGGCCTTGAGGATCCTTTCAATGAATATGTTGTGTTGAAATGATATCAATAGTGATTCACATTTTAATTTTCAACATCTAGTGAACTTTTATCAAGCTTTAATATTTTTTTCATATTGCCAGCTTCTTTGTTGCTGCCTCAAGAATATGAAGGTTTCGAAACTCCTACGTATTCTTCTGTTTTAGAAACACATGAAAACCATGCTGACTGCTATGCAATGCTATATGACCAAGGCCATCTTGGAATACCCATTGAGGCAGATTCAAGTTTGACAATTGCAGAGCAGCAGAAGTTTAGTATCCGTGAAATATCCCCAGAATGGGGTTATGCTACAGAGGCTACAAAGGTACGACTCATCAAATTCTATGAACTGTTATGCTTTTCACTACATTTCTCATTATTCATTCATTGAGATGGCAGTATTATTCTAAGAATTGAACTGTTGTGTGGAGAATGTATGAACTTATTAATTTACAGCATTTGAAAAAAGGCTGCCCCTTCAGTGCAGTGATATAATTCTAAGTTGATAGCACAATTTTCCTCACTCCTGTCTGGATGTGTTCATTCTTTTCTTTCGGAATTATGCTTTCACCGATGCATCCATCTCATGTAAGATTTGACTAGTTTTTTGCTGCCTGACCACCTATTTGCCACCATCCTCATTCTTGATCAGGATTGAACAAAACAGAGGAAAAACTTTGCCTTGTAGCTTTATCCCTAGTTTTATGATTCTGCTAAATTGGTTCCTGAGTTCATTGAAGATAGTTTTTAAGAAATCAGGAAAACATGACTATATATTGGACACTGAAGTACTTGAATATAGCATGTATTAGATGATCCTGATGCAAGACATTTATAAAATCAGCACAGGACACAGAATCATCTTGTGCTGAATTCATTGAAGATAGTATTTAAGAAATTAGGAAAACATGACTATGTGTTCCAGGACACTGAAGTACTTGAATATAGAGTGTATTAGATGATCCTGATGCAACGCATTTATAAAATCAGCAAAAGACACAGAATCATCTTATGCTTCCCAATCTCAAGTGATGGATTCCTGCACCCTCTCCTTCCCCCCCTCTCCCTCTCTAGGCAAAGAGTAATTCAAAATTTCATGGACAGCAACCAACCATCCAACCCTGGTGCTTACTGGTACCATAGGGAAAACCAGATAAGACTAGTTACTGGTAGCTTATGATCCTTTTAGATAACTAGATGTTTCGGTGAACATTCTTCAAGCTACCAATTCGCTTGCAAACTAAACAATTATCTCATGAACCTTCCTGATGCATGAAATGAACTTCTGTCCTTCTGATGACTCATTCCTCAGGATTATTTTTGGAACATTTCCAGTTTGCATCTGTTGTACTTTGAGAATATTCTTAAATTAGTTATCTTATGCATTGCTTTGAGATGTTTTTCTTTTTAGTTCTGAAATAAGAAATCGAGTCCAAAATTTCAAGTCCTGGGTCTCAATGCAGGTCATCATTGTTGGATCGTTTCTCTGTGACCCATCAGAATCATCATGGACATGCATGTTTGGTGACACTGAAGTTCCTCTTCAAATCATTCAAGAAGGCGTTATTCGTTGCGAGGCTCCTCCCCGCCAGCCCGGAAAGGTCACTCTCTGCATTACTTCTGGCAATCGGGAGTCCTGCAGTGAGATCAGAGACTTTGATTACCGAGCTAAGGATAGTAGCTGTGCTCACTGTAACTTTTCCCAAACAGAAGCTACTAAGAGTCCAGAAGAGCTATTGTTACTTGTCAGATTTGTGCAGATGCTTCTGTCTGATTTCTCTTTGCAGAGAGGAGACAACATAGAAACGGGAATTCATCTACTTCAAAAATTGAAGGCTGATGATGATTCATGGGGTTATATCATGGAGGCTCTTTTAGTTGGCAGTGGAACTTCATCCACGACAGTTGATTGGCTTCTGCAACAACTACTGAAAGACAAGCTGCGGCAGTGGCTTTCCTCCAAGTCTCAGGAAGAACATGACCATCCTGGATGTTCATTGTCCAAAAAAGAGCAAGGGATCATACACATGCTTGCTGGGTTAGGTTTTGAGTGGGCCTTAAGCCCAATTCTCAGTCATGGAGTCAGTATAAATTTCCGTGACATTAATGGGTGGACCGCTCTCCACTGGGCTGCTCGTTTTGGAAGGTAAAATTATAACCTGGTATGTTTTCATATATTTTGTATACTGATTTTGGCTATAGAGATTGTTGATCTTCCAAAAGAAGAGGCTTACAAATTATATTGCAAGGGAAGAATATCCATGTTGAATGTTGATACATTCAACCCAGACTTGCAATTTTGAGTACATGTTTAGGAGATGAGAAGATATAATTGACTAGTTTTGAGAGAAAGCTAGAAAGAGATTCAGTGGCAGAATTATCTTCTAACTCACCAATGAACCAAATGAACTAAAACGGAAGATGATTAGAGGTGTTGTTGGGTTATGACTTAGAATGTAGTAAATCTCATAATAAATTGGTTTTATTTGCCTACTAGTTTTTGAACTGTGGTCATTATTTTCTGTAACAGGGAAAAAATGGTTGCTGCCCTTTTAGCTTCTGGTGCATCAGCTGGGGCTGTGACTGATCCTAGTTCAAAAGATCCAATTGGCAAAACTGCAGCATCCATTGCTGCCGGTAGTGGGCACAAGGGACTTGCTGGTTATCTTTCAGAAGTGGCACTAACTAGCCATCTTTCATCTCTCAGACTCGAGGAAAGTGAGCTTTCTAAAGGCTCTGCTGAGATTGAAGCTGAGAGAGCTGTAGATAGCATCTCAAAGGAGAGCTTTGCTGCCAATGAAGATCAGGTTTCACTTAAAGATACCTTGGCTGCGGTCCGGAATGCGGCTCAGGCAGCTGCCCGAATACAATCTGCTTTCCGTGCACATTCTTTCAGAAAGCGACAAGAGATAGAAGCTTCTATTATAGATGAGTATGGTATCAGTGCCGGTGACATTCAAGGGCTCTCGGCTATGTCAAAGCTGGCTTTTCGTAACTCCCAGGATATTAACTCGGCTGCATTATCCATTCAGAAGAAATATCGAGGATGGAAAGGTCGCAAGGATTTTCTAGAACTTAGACAGAAAGTTGTGAAGATACAGGTGCTATATCTTTTCACCATAGATCTAATTTCATCTGTATTTTCTCAAAATAGTGAGATGTATTAAAATCATGATTTGTTTTGTGCTTCAGCATTTCATTATCTAGACAGCTTGTGTATTCCTTTATCAAGTAGCACAATCAACAAACCATCGAGTATATTACATACATTGATTTTGAGGGGTAGAGTATCCTTGATTAAGCACCTTTTGGTCTTTTGGCAGGCTCATGTGAGAGGCTATCGGGTTAGGAAGAACTATAAGGTAATATGTTGGGCTGTTGGAATTCTAGATAAGGTAGTGCTGCGGTGGCGACGCAAAGGAATTGGTTTGCGAGGTTTCCGGAATGAGACGGAGTCCATTGATGAAAGGGAAGATGATGATATTCTCAAGATGTTCCGCAAACAGAAAGTGGATGGAACTATTGATGAGGCTTTCTCTCGTGTGCTATCAATGGTTGATTCTCCGGATGCACGTCAGCAATATCGTCGGATGCTGGAACAATACCGCCAAGCTAAGGTAAATAGATCAGAAAAAATTGTATTGACATGGAATTTGAACATTCATGCTTTCTAATGCAACTGGTTAATGTGTTTTTTAAGCCTTTTACCTCTGAGCATCTGTTGATTGTGCAATAGAATGGACCTTTTTTTTTTTACCAAGTAATTCGATGGAGTTAACAAGAAGAAACAATTATGTAATTTTTTTTCATGCATGAAAAGCATGGTCGTGGTGTTTGAAAATACTAATGTTAGCCTAATTACACAGTTGGAAATAGAAAGTCAGGTTTGAAGGTGGGAGGATTAATTGTGAGTTCCTGCCATTTTATCTTGAATCAACCTCAAAAGTTTAACAAGTTACTAGCTCCTGCTATTACTGCCCCAGGATTATCCCAAGAGAATCACTGTGCGATTTTAGTGTTTCTGTTCTGAGCACGCTTGTTTTCTTTTGGCCAAACCTGTGAATTCTTCTACCATTCTTGCAGGATGAACTTGGTACCAGTGATGCAGCTGCGTCTACTTCTCTGGCTGATGCGAATGAGATGGAAAATGATGATCTGTACCGTTTCCAGTAGAAGCAACTTCTGACGTACAATTGCACTAACCAATCTTCACCCCAGTTTGACCGATCTTAAGTTTGCCTTGGATAATTCTGGATTCAGCGGTGTATAATGGCATGCATTCACAATAGTCTCTAGTGATATTAGAATATGACTGGTACATTATCTCATATTGATTGTGTAAATGCTTGTAAGTGCTGTAAACGGCACATGAAGAAGTTGATGCAGTTCCTTTATTCTCTTGGAAGCTAATATACTCGTTAGTATGGAAAGTCTTAATTCCAACCCTCTTATGCATGCATGCCCATGCTGGGATTCCTGCTATCAAAGTCTTTTCCTCGGATCACTAGGCGTGAAGCCTTTTCTTTTTGGCTAGAATAGAGATAAAGCTCATGGCTACCGACGACACTAGAAATAGAGAGATTATCACGTCCACCCCTATAAATATTTGTTGAAGGCTTTGCATTTACAGTAGTCTTTTGTTTTGTTTTTTTTTGGTTTGCTTATAAGCTCTTAGCAACTTTTTCATCCATAAAAAATGAGAATGATGAAGACAATCGATACATTTTTATTTATTTCGAATGAAAAAGTTTAAAATTGAAGGACTAAAATGAAAAGTGTGCCGTTAACCTCTTCTCTATCACCCAGCTTCGCGCCTTCTTATTAATAATTGTGAATCTATTAGAGGATCAATTAAATTGAAAAAACTAAAAAGAAATAATTGAAGAAATTGACTTATGAAAAAAAATTAATTAAACTAATTAAAATATAAAAAAATTTGACTAGTTTGGTATTGGTTTAATAAGTTTAAGATAAAAAAACCAAATCAAGTTAAACTAAATAAAATCAAGTTAAAAAAACCGAGCCAAATTAAAAATAAATTCATTTAAAACTATAAAAAAAAACTCAAAAAATAATATATTTTTTTATTTTTAATATAAAATAATTAAACCAAAATCACAAACTGGTCAACTTAAATCCGTTTTTATTTTAAAATAACCAAATTAAAAGTGATTAATTTAAATTGGTTTTTGATTTTTTTAAAAAATAATAATTTAATTTAATTATTTTTACAAGTAAAAATAAAAAAAAGTTATTAATCGTACCCGCGACAGTACATGTGCAGAGAGAGTAGAAATTTGTCGACGTCACTTGAAAAAGTTACGCCTGCTACACGTAGCCGCCCTCATCCTGGACGTGAGCGCCCTCATCCTGGACGTAAGCGTGTTTGGCAGTGTAGTTATGGTTATTTTTTAAATAATTTTTTATATTAAAATATATGTTAATAATATTTTTTTATTTTTTAAAATTATTTTTAATATTAGCACATCAAAATGATCTAAAAAATATAAATCACACTTAATTTTAATAAAAAAAATCAAAATTTAACAAAATATAATTACAAACACAATACCAAACAGAAAGCGTAAAATGCAACAGACAGCGTGCACTGAGGGTAGTTGTGATTTGGAGCCACGATTATCGTGTAAGGCCACGTGGCTTCCTCTAAAAAACGATGAGCTTGCCATTTAGAATTTTCAACTACATCTCATTTCGTTGTGTTGACTTATCTTGTTCTGTCAATTCTTCTCTCATCAATATCATTGCCTAACCTAACCATGGAACCAGCCAAAAATCTGGAGCTCATTGATCAGGCTATCAAGAAGCTTTTAGCTGAGAAAAGAAACAAAGAATCCTCTGGTGATGATGGTTTCCTCCAGGATGATAACGATCAACTTCTCCTCTCCAAATTGCTTTCCGAGGTATATGAGAGAGAAAAAAAACTCCAAGGAACATTGAAATCATTTTCTTGTGTGATTGACTTTCAATAAACACTTCATGTTTTGATTGATTGATTAGCTTCTATTGAATGATTTTTTCAAATTACATGTCTCGCTGTCAATTAACGTAGCTGGCCTCGTTTGTATGAACAGTTGGAATCACTAAAAGGGAATGATGTTAAACTTGAGCAATCTGATATATCACCTGGAGCGGAGGAGGAGGAGGAGGTAAATTCTCCTGCAATTGGTGAAGTGTTGTCAAGACATGAGAACAGCATTGAAAATACAGCCGCTGGAGAGATAGTGAAAGAGCTTAGAAAACTGAGGCGGCAGAATTTTGTTACGCAGTGCCTTCTTTCAGCAATGATTGTCCTCACTGTTGCCTGGCAGGTATCTCAGGTGTCCATCATTTTGCAAGTTAAAGATGGGTTGAGCCACCCGTTTAAATCCTTTGGGAGTATGTTAAATGGGATGCTGAAACGTTCCGGTACCAAAGATCAAGATTCAGAAAATCAGCAGTCAGAAGTGGTTCCTGTCAAAGTTCCTCCTTTTAAAATTCCAGAGCTTCCACATATCGATTTAGGTTCCAACATTGAATAGCATTTGCTACATTTCAAGTGCATTTGATGGCAAACCGATGAAGGGTAACCGCCTAAAAGTAGGTGTTTGGTAGTGATTCTGCTTCTAACTATTTTCTAGAAGTGTTTTTGGTTTTAAAAAAATATTTTTTTGGTGCTTTTCACTTGGAAACCGAGCAGTGCAACCTCAAAAACCAAAATGGGCACTAAATGTCCATATGATGCATTATTGTAATTGCATGTTCAGTGTTTTTAGCATCCAGGTATAAACAAGGCATTTATAGGAAGAGAAAACCATGTTGAATTGCTTTTATAGGTTGATGTTTTGTAAGAGAACCATGTAAAATACGTCTTTTTATTGCGTTTGAACTGCGAGCAAGGTCCACTGCTTTTTGAGCCTTCAAGTGTTCATTTGAGAGCAACTGGATAACGTAAATAATCAAAGATTGAGTGTTTTAACTTTTACGCAAACCACATACAGGTTCCCTTTCTGTAAAGAAATGATTAAAAGAATCATGCCAGCCACAAACTTCAACAGCGCGGTGAACTCCTCCTTCGATGTTCATAGATGACTAATCAGTGAGAAAATCATCTGCACAACGACTACCATGGTGTGGTGCCTAGCCAGCCACCGCAAAAATTAAACACAAAAATAGTGGGCATTACACAAGTCATTTAATGCAGATACAACGCCATAATTGAGTGATGATGGATGATTCAATAGCAAGCAACTGCAGTTCAACTTCAAAGCAAGACCTGAAACATTGAACGCATGACATGGAAGTCGACTCGAGCAAAATGTTTTGAAATCTCCAACACCAAAATCTTTAAACATTAAACCAACAAATCTTTACCAATTCAACCAATCACAACATAGCAATCTATGAACTTCAGGAACACCACCAAGAAGGCGTGTCGGAATGAAACATTAAACATAACCCAAACAAAAAATCCCCGTCTTCATTTAAAATGTTTTGAACTGAACAGATATAACAAAAGAGGTCCAATCCCTGGACATTATAACCATATAAGATTTCGCTTGGCCGTTCTTGTCTTCAAGCATAGTTCAACCTGAATATGTCATTGTACACATAATAGCTTCCCTGTGGCGTTGGCATCAAATGGAACATCTGAGAGCAGAAAGCACGTGGGGAAATTTCGGTTAGAGACTAAACAGACAATATTAACCTTTCAGTCTCAGAACAGCACGGTAAAGAAATAAATGAAGACTGAAATACACACCACGAAACTAAAATGAATTAAAGATCACATAGAACAATACATTATCCACCAAGTGCTTAGATGGTGCTAGAAAAAGGACCAAACAAAAAACAAATCAGTGCCACATTGTCATGGCTGACAGAACGCTAGACTTCAAGAGTACCTGCTTGAAGAATTCAGAGGACCAATTTGATACATGCCAACATACACATGATTAGATGACCCAGACAACTAACAAGAGAACTCATCCTCTACCGGTTAAGCATATGCATGTGTATTGAGCTAGCCAAACATTCATCAAATTGATTTCAACACAGGAATCATAATGAAGAAACTCAACAGAACACAGAGTTGGGGTTTCATTTTTAAGCCCCGGCTCCGACATTAAAGTTTCCTTATCTAAGAGATTTGATCATCTAAAGCATCATCCAATGCTCAGGGCATACTTTTTCAGCATTACTGAATCACTTCTTTCTCACTCCACTTTGGTAGCGCATGCTTAATTTACAACAAGTAATCACCTATAATGTTCTAGGAGGTCGAGCACCAACCAAGTTTTCAATACAAGTTTCTACGCATCTCATATAGAAAAAACCCTTGCGCAGCCATTGAAAACAAAGGAAAAAAAACAAGTCAAATCCGCATAAACATTGAAAAATCACCTGAACCAGAAAATTGCTTCATGTCACTGCTATTTCATGCACTTGTAATGCCATAAAACTCTAGACGTGCATAAATTAGCTACAAATCAGATAATAATATAACTGGAAATCTCTAAAAGGCACACACAAATAAACCCTAGATCTAGCAATACAAAACACAAACATTCTTTATTTCCAAAACAAAAATCCAAAAAATAACGAAATCATAAAAAAAACTAAAATACCTAACAGTAACAGCTAATTCAATCAGATCGAGAATCGAATCCGTAAACATCAATCAATTAACCACAGACCAGTCCACATACACCACAAGACAAAACGTAAAGAAAAAAAAGGAAATACCTGGCTGAACTTGAGAGCGTGCTGTTCGCCGGCGAGCTGGAGATTACCGGAGACAAAAACAAGCATGCCACCAGCAGGACCAGAAGGCTGGCAATCAACGGTAGTGATGTGATGTTTGCACTGATGAAAAGGAAGAGCAGTTAGTTTAGCTACAATATTCTGGGATCCCTGAGTCTTTTGACCTTCAAAAGTCAGCATGGAAGCGTCTTGATACAGATTCGCCAACCCAGCTCTATTCGAATCGAACATATTGTAGTAGTGCTCAACAAATGCCTTCGCTACTGTGTCTGGATCCATCTCAACCCCTTTTTAATTTAATCTTATTTCCTCCTCTCCTTTTTCTTTCTTCTGCTTCGTTTCACAGAGAGAGGGACAGAGAGCGAGAGGAAGGAAGAGAGGGTTTAGTTTTGCTTTTATCTCATCATCCAACGGTTACGATTTGGGGTTGGAAAGCAAGAATACCCAGGGGATTTTTACGACCGTAGAAATTTATTTTATTCTCGTCTCTTTAACGCGGTTTTTTTTTTTCAATTACTTTTTTTATTCTTCTATTGTTTTGGGCGAACGGTGTAGAAAGACTTTGAAGCCCAACTGTATCTGAGTTGGGCCTTCAAAAGCCTTACATGGAGGGTTAAGCCTAGCCCACCTTTTGAAAAATTACAAAAAAAAAAAAAACACTAAATCAGCTCGGTTATTTATTGTTTCTTTGCGAATGAAAACACGGTGGGTGGATTCAGACAGTGTATTAACCATTTTACCTTTTATTGCACTCAACAATTGTCTTGGCAATGAGGGAAAGTTGTATTTTCTATAGGATCCGAATGTCATTAGAAAATTGATTAAGAACAAAGTAGTCGTTCTGTGTTTTTTATGTGCAGTAAAAATACTATATTACTCCTGGGAGCTAAAATGACCTTTGCATCTTTACAAATTAATTTGTAAAATTAAATAATGTTTGTATCATTCAGGTTTGAAAAAAATTGGCCTTTAAAAGATGAGTTTTTGTTTTTTATATTTACACATTTTATGTATAGTAAAATTCCATGTTTACCCTTTGACTTCTAAAAATCAAAGGCTGCCTTAGAAGGGTATTTTTTTTTATTTCCATCATTGTTTTTCATAATATTCACATGCCCTTAGAGCTTTTTTAGTAATTTGCATTATAATAATATTAATAAATCAATATAATAGGTTTACGTGTGCCACACACGTGCAGACGTTTTATTGCCCCCTACGCTGTTTTGGTGGCGCGTGAGGGTCATTACAGTGGCAAAAAAAAATCGATCGCCTTCTCACTCGACACGAGAGGTGGCAACGCATATATTAGGGTGCCATGTTCGACGACGATTGGTCTTTTTCCTCCTCCACTTATTTACTCTCTCATAAGCCCTGATATTCGTGCAAAGCTTTTAAAAATTCTGTTGTATACTCTAGTTTGTATTATTTTCGGTTTGGTCCTCATTCTTTTAATTTTTTTTATATAGATTTTATGCTTCTTTAAGTTTATTTTGTATTTAATTTCGTCTCTCATCATTTAATATCATTATATTTTTTTATCTAACCTGGTCTTTATTTTTTATATCCTTTGCATCATTTTTTTTTATATCCTTGGGAGGTTAATTTAATTTATTTGGTTTTCAATTTCGATACTCATTTTTTATTGCTCTTTTTTTTTATCATTTATTTTGTTTTTTAATTTAATATTTGTTTAGTTTCTTTCAATTATTTTTTCGCATGGTTTAGTTCTCATTGTTTTAATTTTTTTTTTATGATTTGAAATTTTTCTTTGTGATTTTTT
>Ga0325414_1002480_pt1 | contig 18738 bp, 6 predicted proteins | sample PopdelMetagenome_8_FD_206183 | JGI IMG/M metagenome (GOLD analysis project Ga0325414, IMG submission 206183) | Populus deltoides microbial communities from Bellville, Georgia, United States - Leaf-PdKOR-R3 | ecosystem: Host-associated > Plants > Phyllosphere > Phylloplane/Leaf | place: USA... | reverse complement strand
AAAAATAATATCTAGATTATAAAATATTTTTTGATATTATTATAAACTTGGTGTAATGATTAAAATTGAATATATTTTTTTAATTTAAATTTTAAATTAAATCATGTAAAAATTATATTATTATAATCTTGTTAACTTATTAATTTACTATGTCTAAAAATAATTAAAAACGAAAAACAAATTAGGTTAAACCAAAATAATAATAATTACGAGTGATGGTATGGTTGGAGGGCCATAGACAGGAAATGAGGAGGGGGAAAACTAAACTTCGATAAGGTACTTCTGTGGGCTGGGTGATAGCTAGACGTGTGCGCGTGACGCGAGGGAGAGAGATAAAAGCGTGGGAACCCGACCATATTGAAGAGTGTTACGACTAATTCTTTAGTCTTCGATAGCTCACTAGCTTGCCATGATTAAAATTTACAAGAACAACAACGTCGTCGTCGTCCTCGTCGTCATCAGTATCACAAATTTAGCATATCCTTATACCGCCCTCGAAATTCTATAGAACAAAAACCCACGTAGGTCCGCAGGTAGTTACGGTTTGTCTCTGTCCCGGTTTGCGCCCGCACGCACTTCAAAGTTTTCTTTTGGTCTATCTAATTCCAGAAATAGAAGAGAGAGATGAAGGACCAGAAGAGTGAGAGCGATGGTGGGTATGTGAGAGCAGATCAAATAGATCTCAAGAGCTTGGACGAGCAACTGCAAAGGCATTTGAGTAGGGCATGTACTATGGAAAAAAACAAAAACAAGAAAGATGGAGATCATGATGGACAAGGAGATATTGAAGAAACCCCAAGACTCGCCAATAACAATAACAGTCCCACCATAGCAAGACAAGAATGGGAGATTGACCCCTCCAAGCTCATCATCAAAAGTGTTATAGCTCGCGGCACCTTTGGCACCGTTCACCGTGGCATTTATGATGGCCAAGATGTTGCTGGTACGTTTCCATGTGTGTGTGTGTGTATTCATATTTGTACATGTGTTCCCTTTCTTATTCTTCAAATGCCTTTCTTACTCCGCCACACCTCCTCCTCCTCCGCTACATCAATATAATTTGAACGTGTTTTAGTTTGTGAAATTAATGTTATTTATCTTGATGTAATTTGGTTTCTAATTTGCTATCAGAAGCTAGGATGTGCCCTTTGGCTTTGTTAAAAAGTTAAAAATATTAATTAATTTTACGAGGAGGCGTCATTATATAGTTTACCCTTGGCTTTATATGCATCAAAAGCGATAAAATCCTTTGAAATCATAAACATGTTGATCATTAGAGCTTGTTTTTCCTTGGTTGCTGAGGAATGCTCGTACATTAAAGAAGGTAAATTCAAATAATTTACATTAGCCATCTCATCAGTTGGGTAAAAGAGGAAAAGGAAAGGTGTTTTGCTTTCTTTAACTTGTTCCTGGATCCTTGCAGAAATCCGTGATTTCACGAGATTTTATGATTTGGCAGTTGGACGCAGCAGCATCTCCGTTAGCCTTTTCTTTTTCTAACCTCAACTCTCATGTGTCCAAATTTATTATTGTTATTGTTTAATTATTTTTCTGTCATGTTTTGGCTTACTTTCTGGAAATAAAAGGTTTGAGAATTAATTAAGATCAACTCCAGTGATATCTACCTTGGATATGAAACTGCCAAGTGCTCCACCTAAACACCTAATTAAGAAAAGCCTTGCCCCACTATCATTATTTTTCTTTTTTCCTATTTTCTCGTGTTGAGTTTTATATTCTTCCTCTGGCTTAGTTAAGCTTCTCGACTGGGGGGAGGAAGGCCACCGGTCAGATGCCGAGATAGCTTCTCTTAGAGCAGCTTTTACGCAAGAAGTTGTCGTTTGGCACAAGCTTGACCATCCCAACGTGACTAAGGTAAGATTTTGTTTCATGCATGACCCTTCTCTCCTCTTGATTTCCACAGATAATATGACACTGACTAAAAAGTTTGAAAACATTCAACCTGCCTTCCATCTTTAAAAGATGCATGTGAACCTTCACAATAAAGGATGCAACTTGTTCTATCATTCAAAGTATCACGGATAATCAATTTCGAACTTCAAAGCAATGACGTGATATACTTATGCTTCCCTGATTTGGATACTTAAAATGCAACTGGCTTATATAATTTGGTGCGTTTTTTGGAGTTTTCTTTATTTTGAGTGGCGAAGCGAATGAGTTTTGCCAAGTGTACTGTAACATTTCCATAGCATTTCTGGAGTATTTCAATATGTATTCTCTTCAAGTACCCGTCTTACATCTTCGATGAGGATTTCTCTCATGTTTATATCTACTTTCTCTGAATCAAGCCATACTCCTTCTGCAGTTTATTGGAGCTACAATCGGCTCATCAGAGTTAAACATACAAACAGAGAATGGTCACATTGGCATGCCAAGTAATATTTGCTGTGTTGTTGTCGAATATTGCCCTGGGGGTGCTTTGAAATCTTACCTCATAAAGAATTGGAGAAGGAAGCTTGCATTCAAAGTGGTTATTCAAATGGCACTAGATCTTGCACGAGGGTCAGATACTCATGCCCATTTGTATTTTATTTTGACCTTCTAACCATTCGGATGTTTTCCGTTTTTGCCATTGAAGCATGCTATGCAATTCGAAATTATTGAAGCTGCCTTCTTGAATTCCTTATAGGTTGAGCTATCTCCACTCAAAGAAGATTGTCCATAGAGATGTTAAAACTGAAAACATGCTTCTGGATAAGACACGTACAGTGAAGATAGCTGACTTTGGAGTTGCTCGCCTTGAGGCATCAAATCCTAATGAAATGACCGGCGAGACTGGAACCCTTGGGTACATGGCACCAGAGGTATAAATTTAGAAGCCACACAGGCCTCTGCTTCTTGACAATTCAGTATTAAAGTGCTTTATCATTGAAACAATAGTGTTATAATCGAGAATGTGAATTCAAGACTCAAGTTCGGCCATGAAGAACAGTTGTTTCTTAATTTTACTTGCATGCTTCAGATGAATAACGTAGATTCTTTCGCCGGTGGAGATTGACATTTCAATATGGTGAATTGGGGGGGGGGGTGAAAATAGTTGGAAGGATTATATGCATTACTGAAATTGTTATCGTTTGAAATTTCAGGCTAAAAGTGGTTGATTGTCAATGAATAGAGACCGCTTAAGTTAGCAATTTCCAAGCATTCATTTCAGCTTTGATAACATTTTTATCTTATCGATCATCAAAATATTGTGATTGAGCAGGTTCTCAATGGCAATCCATATAATAGAAAGTGTGATGTGTACAGTTTTAGTATCTGTCTGTGGGAGATATACTGCTGTGACATGCCATATCCCGATCTCAGCTTCTCAGAAGTGACATCTGCTGTTGTTCGACAGGTAGATGAAGTGTTTTAAATGCTGTACATGGTTTTCTGCAATGTTTGAACCTCACCTACTGCTGTAAAACTATAAATTGCTCAACAGCCAAGCCTTTGAAAGTTTTTTCTTGCTCCTCTCACAACCAAGCTTTTTTTGGTCAAATTACCATCCTTTCTTTCCTCTTTTTACTCAAGTGGCCAAGCTTTAAATATCTTTGCCCTATCTTAATAACATCTCTCTTTCCCCCCCCTCTCTCTATAGATACTTAGTAATCTTTTTTTTACCAGTTATTGGAAGTCTTATGTTTATAATAATTTTAACAATCACTACTATCATAGAAAGCTGAAAAGTAAACAAACGTTTATAACAGAATCTAAGGCCAGAAATTCCTCGCTGTTGCCCGAGCGCTCTTGGAAATGTAATGAAGAGATGCTGGGATGCTAATCCGGACAAACGGCCAGAGATGGAAGAGGTTGTCTCCATGTTAGAGGCAATTGACACGTCCAAGGGTGGAGGTATGATTCCTTCTGATCAACCTCAAGGTTGTCTCTGTTTTCGCAGGTATCGAGGGCCGTGAAAGACTTCCTCCATGAATTAAATATCATCAGGATATCGACAGTGAATCCTATTGACCACTTCGCCTCTTGTTTTATTCAAGACACTGGCTTTAAAGAGCTGGGGGTGTAGTCTGCAGAGGCTATATGCTAAAGAGGAGCTCTGCGATCCCTGTCTTTCTTGGACAATGGATTCTGTTTTATTTCTTAAAAGTCACACCTCAGTTCTTGCTTCGTTTTATGTAATCGATTGAACAGTGTTTTTTCTTCTTCTTTTTAAGTAAATGCGAGGGGAGTCATACTTAAGTATGTCATGCAAGGTATTGAGATATTATTTATTTTTGTGTTTGAAATTATATTTAAATATATTTTAAGAATATATTAAATTTAAAAAGATATTAAATTAATATTTTTTAAACACATTTCAATAATTTTAATGGGTATTTATATTTAAAATTAAAAAAAATTAATTTTTTTAATTAGAAAATATTTTTATAAAGCATTATATATCATAATATCAAACAAACGCTTACTCTCAATGAATCTAATCATAGTTTTTAAAAGAACAAACTAGCATTTATAAGTTGTTATTTATATTCTAGGATTAGGATGCGAGAGAGGACCAAGCCCTAATTAATAATAAAATAATATCTTTGGGTTTATAATAAACCATGTACCAAGAAACAAACCATCACACCTATTTATTTAATTAAGGCAAACCATGAGCCCTAATTATTTGAAACCATGTACAAAGAAACCAACCATCACACCTATTTATTTGATTGAGGCAAACCATGAGCCCTAATTAATAATAATATAGTATCTTTTGTTCTATAATAAACCATGTAGTAAGAAACAAACCATCACACCTATTTATTTAATTGGGACACATCATAGCTCACAATATTTAATGGATAGTAATTTAGCTATAAACTTGACCTATTATTTTTTTTTTCTAAACCTTATCTTCAATCCGTCTTTTATTAAAATATAAAATCCACAATCATGCTAGCTCATATTTAAGTTAAATTCTAACACCGCATGCCCATCATTGATTGATACTTCATCTTTTAAAATTTAAAAATATTACAATTTGCAAAACAACACTCTAGATGATCAAGTAAACATACAAGCTCAAAGAACAAATATATCAATCTAGGAGTTTATCCATTGGTATTGATAATATTGAACTATAACAGTCATTGCAACATTTATCGACATAAATCACAAGTATTAATCACTCAATGATATAAAACTCATGGTGTGACATGATGTAGTGTGAAAATTTAGCATAATGATTCAAAATAAATTATAGCATGCTAATTTCAAATTATTCATTGGTAATTGAAATAGCTCTAAAATATCAAACTAATTGGCAAATAGAGAAATATAAAAGAAGAAGCACGATCAATCACACAAGAACATACAAAGAATTTAAGTTGTTCGATAACTTATACCTACTCCACGGTCGAGACGATTATAAAAATTTACTATGAGAAAGTAGGATATTATAAAGTGTCACACAAAATTGCTCTCTCACCTAAAATCTCAAAGTAACCCAAAACTTACCTTTTCTCTCTTCTCTTGAGCCATTAAAATGTAGAGAATGAAAGCACTCATAAATAAGCATTGACCCTAAAATATGACGACTTTAGATTTTTCATATGAAGTAACTAAATAGGTATTTCTTTTCTCACTTAAGCTTATAATTTAAAACAAAATCAACAAATCTCCACATTATCTTAAATTGAGTCAACTTATAAAACTTAAACTTCTCTTTCATTGTCTCCACCAAGCACTTTTTAAGTATTACACAAGCCAATCAAGTCCAAACAATGCTTGAACTTTATTGATATAATACCTTGTGACATGATATCTAGAATAAAGTGTTACCCGACATCAATATGTTTGATCATTTCATGATTCATCTATTTCTTAGTCAAATGAATAACACTCTGGCTATCACAATGTATAACAGTCAACTCATACCAAGATTATCAACCAAACTCTCAACCATAAAGCTTTTTCCATTGCCTTTATCAATGCCATATACTCAATCTCTATTGTAGACAAGGTAGCACTAGATTGCAAAATTGCTTTCCAACTAATGGCACATCTCAAAAGAGTAAAAACATAATATGTTAGTAACCTCTACCTATTCAATTCACCACCATAATTTAAATCTATAAACCCCTCAACACTTTTTCTAATGCTACTACACTTGTCAAATACCAAGCTAACATTTGTAGTATCTCTAAGATAATAGAGTATCCATTTTATGGTTTGCTAGTAAACTTTATCAGGATTTCTCATAAACCTATTGACCACACTTTATTTATGGTAATGAATCTTTATTTATCTTTATATCTTTGTATAGAAAATTGATGTGTCCGAACTTTAGAGCCTTTTAGATTTGGTTCTTAAAGGCTACATAATTGTTAGTGTCATAGTTCTAAGAGTCATGCCATTTAAAATATTTCTTTCCCTTAATTTTATTAATAGTAAAGATCATGTGATTTTCAAAGAGCTTAACTTTCCATTCAAGAATCAATTGGTTGAAGATTTCTTCATCTCTTTTGATGTTAAAAGATTACTCTGTCTTCAACTACCCTTTACTTCTTTACTATCAGATTTAGTAGCCTTCTTAGACTTTCTCAATGTCTTTACTACCAGATTTAGTAGCCTCCTTTGACTTTCTCAATGTTTTTAACTTAAAGGTCCTTCATCCTTGATTTCAATTACCAATTTGAGATGTTGTTGAACCTCCTCAAAGTATTCATTAGAGTTTGAATCAATCAATGAGTGAGCACTCATGACATTATTTGAATATCTAATAGCATAAGTCCTTTGTAGTACCTTTTTTTTCTTGTTTTTTTAGCATCTTCTCATAATGGTAACATCATCTATGAAGGTATAAATATCTAAGTAATTGATTCCTATGAACCTTTTATTTATATTCCGCTATATTTCTTTTAATAGTAACTTATGCACCCTTACTCATATATAATTATAATGTGCTTAGTTTTTAATATTCTAAATTATAAGGTACAACTTTCTATAACCTTACTTCGACTATTCTAGCTAGTTTATCCAATGTGACTTTTAGTTTTATCCTATATAAGTACTCAAAGAAATGAGTTTTTATCTCTTGATAATTATTAATTGAGTTGGGTGGTTGTGTGGAGAACCATTGTAAAGCTGTTTTGGTTAATGAAGTATCAAACAACCTTAGCTTTACAGTAGGGTTGGTTGAGTCTTCGTCATATCGATATGTGACTTAATGATGTGTTCCCTTGTTGTTTGGTAATCTTTCCTAGAAAATTACTTAAAATTAAAAAATTTTCTTCGTTTAGAGATTGTGTACATTTTATCAACACATTCAGAGTATAAATGATTGTAAACAAGTCTTATTATTTATCCTATTTCTAGCCCTATCTCTTTTAAATATTGGGCTAGTTCAACTATGTCCCTCTTCTCTATTATTGATCAATAATAGAGAATTGTTATGCAAAGGAATCAAGGTTCTATTACTGTCAAATAGTTAGCGGGGAATAGAATTTTCTAGTAGTAGGTTATTGTGTGGGATTTAATTTTATAGGGTTAAGTAGTTAGCCTGTTGTTGTCTATATACCTGAAGAATAATTAGTATGTCAAGAGAAATTACATTAAAGGTTAGGCTATGTTTGTTATTGCATCTGATACATTGGGAAACACCATCCTATAATAAAAGGCATACACATTCAACACCCTTACTATATTAACAATTGCTTTAGATTTTCCTAGAATTTACCCCCCCAATTATTTACATCCATGTGTTATTAGACTTATTCTAATAAATTTTATTATGTGTGATTCAACTAATCTAATATGATTTGTATGACTCTGGTTGACCACCATTATATTGTTGTGGTAGGTTGTATTAAAGTGTTCTCTATATTTATTTATAAAGCCTTCACATCAGCATTAAAAATATTTATATGTTGATGTGAGATTCTTTTTCAGGAGCCATCATGGCCGGTTAGTTGAAATTTGCCACAACTTCTTGTAACCATCATATAAATCCATCTGATCTATAAAATGGATACCTATACGATTGTGTATGTTGTATTGATACATTAATATGCTAGTTTGTGGTTGGCTATAGAAACCGATAGGAATGTAAGAGATGCATAAAGGCACTAGGGATGTATCCAAATGTAGTTATATGTTATAGTTTTCAACCAACTATTTTCATAATAAGAAATCAACTTACAAATCTTACAAAATTTGAAATAACTTCAATTGGAACAATGGTTATGAATGAGACACATCACAGTGATTAATATTATTAATTTTTTTATATGAGAAACATAAATTTGTTTCATAGGTCCATTTATTTTTTATTTACTAAGAAACTAATTAGAAGTGTGGTAAATATTATTTTTTAAAGTGTTTTTCACTTAAAAATATATCAAAATAATATTTTTTAATTTTCTTTATATTCTTAATATCAGCACATCAAAACAATAAAAAAAAACACTAAAAAAATATTAATTTTAAAAAATTTCAAATTCAAATTTTTTTAAAAAAATAGTTGCCCTTCTATGAGCAATTATTGGAGACGTGCTGAGCAATTATTGCGTCCTTCTATGATATGATGTAGGAGTGGAATTTCTCACCAGTGTAATTGGAGACGTGCTGAAATTATTACGTGGATAGGATTGTATTGAAGTTCCAAAAAGTTGAGTGAGAGGAACCTCAAATTATCCAAGTTGCTGAACATGAGGTGGTTGAGTAAACTCTTGAAGATATGTATGTGCACCTAATATGACCGAATTCAAGTCAGTCTTAGTGTAATCGAGCACCGAATTCAGTCTAATTTCCACTCAATGAAGGTGCAAGAAGTTGTTGACCCTCGTGATTGATTGCATATTGAAGTTTAGTTATCGAATATACCTTAATATGAGAAATATTGAGCGATCGTTTATTGAATTGCAGGCTGATTAGTCATAACTTAACTCAACCAACATTTTTTTGGCCCTTAGAGTTGATTGGTTCGCCCTATAGTCGGTCATAAAAGCTGATTGTTTGGCCCTATAGTCGGTGAACATGCTCGGAATATAGCTGGCAACATGCCCTTAGAGTTCGAAGGGTATAGCAGCAGCAGCACCAGCAGCAGCAGCACAACTAAAGATTGTCTAGGAGGATAGAAATTCTTAGATGATTCCGTAGATCCTAGTTTATTCCTCGGTATGACATTATAGTGTCCCATCATTTGTGTCAATTTACGTGATGTCAAATTAAATCTTCCAAGGGAAAGACATCTAGGATTGAACCTTTTATAGAGCGACAATTACCTCTCAGTCGAATGAATTGTGAGTTTCACATTATACGCAAAGGAATGATAGTTAAGGTTGTTACATAAAGACATGGAAAGGTCCGTTGAGATTGTGGATATCAATTGAAGGAGATTCAATTCAAACTAAAGATCTTGGGAGTAATTTTCTGCTTTATTAATACAGATAGGTTTTATGTTGATTTTCATGGATTTCTATAATGGTAGCTAAGCTTGTATGGCTTCACGAATACAAAGAAAAACTCGACTGTGAGGATGACTTGCCATGCTGTACAGGATGGTGAACTTGACTAGAAGGGAAGTACTCGAATTTGGACGTTGTAATTTGTGAAATGCAGGAGTGCCAAGTTTTACAACCATCAAACCTGGGGATGCTAAGTGTTACCACCATTATAGACCACAAGAGGCCAGTGTAATTTACCCAATAGAGAAAAATGATGAATTAAAAAGCTCCATAGTAGATGAGGTGAAGGCAAGGATCTGCTTTTTCCATTCAAAGAAACACTAGGCGTCTAAAAAGTGATACGGAGGTGAAGGCAAGGGCCTGCTTTTTTACATTCATGACATATCAATATTATCTTCAAGTAGAATACATGATGCACAAACAGAATTTATTGCACAGAAACTTAGTCCAATACCATGGAGGAAAATTTATTCAATGCCACAAATTACATAATAACGCTTATGGTTGAGTATGCAACGAGAAGAACAAATAGATTTTAAACTGGAATGCTACAATTCCCTGGTGATGAAAAGCTTGTAGTCATTTAATGAAATCAACAGATCACAAACTTAAAATCTATCATGGTAATTCATTGCAAGTAATCACCAAACTCCTAGAAGCAGTATCAAATACTGAATGGACTAACCGGCAATCTTATAGCTTGGATTAACCAAATTATTTAGGCCAGAAACCACTTGAATAGACTCTATGACATCACCAACCTTGAGATCTGCTAAAGAATCCTCATTTTCTGTAATATAACCAAAGACAGTATATCGACCATCCAATATATTTGCATTGCTGGGCGTTAGCTCACTTTCTTTTAGTAGCCAAAATACTTGGCTCGAAGCTGAGTTGCTCTCAAACTCCTGACAAATATAAAATTAAAAATTTAAAACACGTCAACTTCCAGAATAATGGCATCGCCTGATACATCAAACACATGTGAGAGAGTTTAAAGTTCAAGTTCTCACATCTCTGGCCATGGCCATTGTTCCAAAAGCATTGAATGGAAGCCTTGTTTGAGCCTTGTATAAACCAAGCTCCTGTCAACAAACAAAGAAATGATATCAGAGAATCTTAAAAAATCAAATATTTTCTGAAATAACGAGAGAACAGTGAAAAAAGATATGAAATAAACATGCAAGATGTGCCTTCAGGTAAAACAATGAAAATTTGACCAAATACCCAAAAATAATGAAAATTTTAACGCACAATGTTGCAATTTCAATGCTATATTAAAGCTTCCACCGAGATAGCGAGACTAAAAGAATTTGAACATTGTGGTACCACACAAATTAAGGCACCTATATGAAAAATCCATCACTGGAACAAGGAATGCTTATTTTTCATCAGCTGCAATCAGCACTATTAATTTCAATCTGCCATATTTTTCTAATGACTAACTGATTAATCAAACTCACATATTTGTTTAGTTATATAAAGGCCCCCGTGGTAAAAGGCAAAAAGCTCTTACCAGAAAAGGAAGGCATGACCCATTCCATGTGAGGGGTTATACTTTTCTTAAAACTGCTGACTCAAGTGAGTTGAACACAAAATCTTGTGATCATTCAACTGAACCATAGGTTCAAGGGAGCCAAAATTACAGAATAGATTTAGTGCAATTCTAATATGGACCTAGATAAAGTATACACTATAGAAGAGACAAAAATGCAACAAAACTAAGAATTTTTTGTCAAAGATCTTGTATTCCTTTTCAAATATGTATGAGTGCATTATTACCTCTAAAGTTGTCCCATAGAAAGGAGATTTCTCTCCATTCACCATGATTTCCAATGGTATTGTCCGAGTTTTCTCTGTACTAGGATCAATAAACCCCTCTGCAGGACCTTCAGGATCTCCGGTTTGAACAACAAAGCCATCCGCTGCAAAACATCCAAGGAAATCTTAAAGGAATTAACATAAACAAAATCTCAAACTAATGGAAACATTCCAGTTTATGTTAGATAGTTATATTAAATTGAAGTTATAAAGCAGTAAAAGGCAATTTTAGCACCATTTTGAGAGAAATGATGAACATGCATCCACCATTCAACTTTATTCTTATGTAGTTCCCTAAGATATTTTACCTCTTTGAATTTCCATTCCATCATAGAAGTGCCGTTCCACCAAGTCTAAAAAGTTCCCAGCTGTTACCGGAGCACTGTAACCATCTAGAATAATCCTGAAAACACACTCGTCTATATTGGGGTTGTCTTTAACCTTGACCTTCATATCCACAGTTGCTCTTCCCTTCAAGACAGGCATGCTCTGATATTCCTCAGGCACTTCGTATGGGAAGCCCTCCACCATATCCTCTTCAACACTGCAGAAATGCAATGCCCCAGGAAGATCTCAGCTGCATGTCAATGACGAGGGTATATATGAGAATAGCTTTTATCTTAAGAAGATTAACTTTTTCAAGTCCTCAATTTTTTTTAAGTAATATGCAGGAGGCAGTTATAAAAGAGGTACCATACATGGACACATTGTCGTCGGTGATCCATAGCATCATGGGAGTGGGAAAAACAGTAGCAAAGGTAAGAACTTCAGCCATGTGGGGTATTGTTGCATACCAGATGTCATGAAAGAGGTCATTCTAAGTTCAATTTATTTGAATACCATATGGTTGTGTTGGAGACCAAATCAATGTTGGTGCCCTAGACGTAAGATGCAAAGGGAAAATGATGCTTTGCAAATAAGATGGAGAAGGGAAAATGCTAAGCAAAGTTTCAGGGAGGTATGTTTTGTGAATTTATTGCCCTTTGACCTCAAATCATGCTTTGAAGATTACCAAATCTTTAACCATTGTGGCATATGCTAATATTGATGTGGGCAACAAAAGAATGAGATTTTGTATTTTATTTTATTAATCCTACGTTTGCATCTGGCATGGGGTTAAAATAAAATTTGAGGGAGAAAGGTTAAGGGATTAAGATTTAAAGGTTAAGTATTAAGGGTCTAAAAAGTGTTTGGGGTGAAATATTAAGGATGTTTAGGAGGAGTTGAAATTTATAGGGATAAAAGCGGGTCCTAATATAAATCAAATCAATGTTTATATTAAACAAACTTGTAAAATATTAAATAATGTTATACTTAGGTCTAAAATGAGAAGTGTAAGTGAAGAAAGAATACGAGGTTTAGGAATCCATTATTCTATATATAAGCATGTGGTTTTTCTATACTTTAAATGCAATAATATTAAATAATTTCCAGTAATTTGCATTGATTGGGTGACTCAATCTCCTCTTAGATGTGACTCTTATAAACCCCTGGTGTGAAGCTTGTTTTCTTTTTCCCTAGGTGTAACTCCTAGAAACCTATCCTGCATCTTTCCTCACATTCCAGCAAAAATCTATGTTAATATAGCCCTAAACAGCCTCAGAAGTTAGATCCAAAATAGTCCCATGTTAACATTTAATGTCACACATTCATATTTTTATAATAACAATAAAATGAAAAATAAACTAATGATATGGTTGGTTGAGAATAAGTTTTAAACAAGTTTTATACAAAGAACATATCAACAAAGCATGATATATTTCATGAAGAAATCAATCAAGAAATCCAAGAAGAAATCAATCAAGAAGCAAAGTGAAGACTTAGATTAAGTGTCCATTTTAATGGTCATGTAAATCTTCATATCCTACTTGATAACACAATTAAAATGAACTCACAAACTTCACTCTGCATGCATTAAATGATTGATAAATAATCTAATATAATCTAAAATAGATGATTTTAAAAATTCACCAAGGTTAAGATGTTAAAATTGAAATTCTACATGAATCGATCGACTATTTGGTGTTACCAAATGAACCTGTCGACCTCTTATTCATCAGTGATAATCACTTGAGAATTTTGCAGGAATCGATCGACCATTTGAGCTATTAGTAGGATTATAACGGCTATAAATAACTAGTTTTTCAAAGAAACATATATACATAGCTTTTCTAATTGCTATATTAAAAAAGTATTCAAAACATATAATGATATACAAGCTATTCTAAAAATAAAAACACTTCAAAATCATCAATCGTTTATTATACTCTAATTTGTGCTGTTAAACCTTCATAATCTAGTACAAGAATATTCTATCTCATTCTCATTACACTTAAAACACCTTCAAATCCTATAAGTGTTATCAAGTAAGGTGTAGAGATATTAGAACTTCAATTGTAATATCCATTCCATTGAGAGATTCTCGTGAAAACAAAATACTATTATAAACCTTTGAGAGTTAGATAAAAACTCTTGATATTGAAATGGAAATTTCACCAATGAAAAAATCTTGAAAATGACATATCTTTAAGTGGTTAAAATCTTAAAGAGAGAATATCTTTAAGTGGACAAAATCTTGAAGAGAGTAGTGAAAAATCTTGAAAAGAAAATATTTTCAAGTGGTGTAAAAATCTTGATGTGGATTCATCAAATGACTATTGTATTCTTGAACTTGGACTAGTGAAGAAATACAATACTCAAGTATACTTTGGTACTTGAAGTGTGGAAGCAGACTTGCCAAACCATGCTAAAAACAAGTTTGCAAACTCTCTCCCTTATTTCTTGTGTTTACTTAAAGTAATTTGCATTATTTGTAGAAATTAATGATACACCTAATTCACCCTCCTCTTAGGTGTTAAGTTGCCTTAATCCTTGAGCAACATCCCCCAACTGTCCAATCGTACATCAATATCAGCTTGTAAACACCTCATGGAGAAACATCAAATGTTTAAAAACCTCTATTTAGTATTCTTCATGGCTGTTCTTTCAGATGAATATTTATTACTAGGCTAAAGATATTGTGAGAAGCCAACTTGCAAACTTCACAAATTTTTCCTGGCTGTTATTAAAAATCAGATTCAGTGACATGAATTGATTTTGTTATTATCAGGTTGCAAACTTCGCTAAACTTCTCCATTTCTGTAATTTGACATTAGATTCAACATGATATGATGAACCACAATCACTCCTGCGACATAAAATTTGACAAATATTTTATCGTTTATAACTTCATCACAGTTTCACCATTCCGTACATCTAAAGTGGCATCCATGCCAAACCATTAGATGCAATCATGCAATCGTCTTATTGCAGCAGCAACAAAATAAAATATGGTATGGTACTAACAGAGAAAAGCATATGTCATTGAAATGCAACAGGAGAAAAGTTGGGTCTTCAAGCACTTTACCCATTTTGAAGAAATCAAGAAGCTCAATCCTTAGCAAAATGATTCTAGTACAAAACTCACCTGCCAACATAATTAAGCAGCTCTCTCTGCTTAGTTGCAACTGCATCTCTGTTCCGACCCTCCACAATCTTTTGAAGTTCATCCATTCCAGTTTCAAGTTTATCAAGCAACTCCACTCCATGGTCCTTCTTTGATTCAGCTAAGCCTGAGATAATCACACTCTTTCCCTGCTCAAGGGATCGAGATGCTTGCCTGACATTCTATATTACTCAAAAAGAAAATTTATGACTACCGTTAAGCCATCATATATCCAAAATAAGGAGGAAAAAAGGGAAAAACTTAGGGTTTCTTACTCTCTCCACAGAATCAAGTGCCTTGACTCCAGCAACCTTGAGACTATCTGTGATATCTTCAAGTGGCTTCTGTACTTCCCTTATAGCTTTATTGTCAATTGGAAGAGCATATCTTAATAATGCACCCGGGTCCTTGATTGGTGGTCCAGATATTAACACTGAGAGATCAGGCATTGCTGGATTAGCTGCATAAGCGTTTGGAGACCAATCTACAAAAGGCATTCCTGTTACCAAGCCAACCGCCAAAGCAATAGAGATTGCATATTCCTTAAAAGGAAATAACTTTTCATTCTGCACAAAAAAGATAAAATAAACTCTTATCATTATTCCTTTCAAGGCATTTCTATGTTTGCTGCAAAAGGAACAGGCTGCAGGCTTGCGATGGGAAAGGGAAATTATTTGGCCGCCTGAGAAATTTAGGACAGCAACAAGCACAACAAAAAGTTGATGCCCAAGTTGTTTACCAAGTTAACCACATTGTGGGTTTTGTAGGTGCTCAGTTCAAAATTCTTTTACACGGAAGTTCAATAAGTAATTCAAATCTGAATTAAAATGTCAAACCTGATATCATAAATCTGTTGGAAAAGACCAGATCTAATATATTCAATTGAAGGGTACCATATTCCAAACAAAAACAACAAATACCAGTTTATTATGAAGCTGAGCCTTCTGGGAGCTTTTGAGAGAACATCTGAGAGAGAGCTGCCTACCCCACCAAGCAGCATTGACATGGCTAATGTTTCCCCAAGGAATATGGCTTCTGGGAAGTTTGGATATAGACAGGGAAGAACAATAGTGGCATGGGATTATGGCTGCCATGGTATTTAGTATCTCAATCCAATAGAGATTGGCAAGACAAATAACAACGGGGTAAAATGATAGCAAAATTGATGTCTGGTTTATGAGTGAGAGAAGGAGGGTCCATTGGATAAGGTTTTGGGTTAGCTGGGAATAAAATAATGCAGAAGTCATCCTCACGATTTGGATAAGTTGCCTGCACTTTCAGATTTTTTATTTACTTATTATTATTTTTTTTTTGAAAGTTAACGTTTAACTTATCCTGTTTGTTTGTTATTAAAAAAATTAATCAACAAAAAATAATTTTTGGTTAATAAAAAATACTTTTCAGTTAAAGAAAAATTTAACTTGATTTCTAAAAAAATATTTTTTTTTCATTTTGAGCGGAAAACACTTTCCAGAAGTTGTGAAAAATTTAGAAATATCATATTATTTGCTGATTATATCAAATTTGGTCCTCAAACTTTTGATTGCTATATATATATATATATATATATTGTTTTGAATATTTTTTTTTAATTTCATTCCTTCAAATTTAATTTTTATATTAATTTTGGTCCTTATTTTTATAATTGTTATTTGCTTTTTCCTTATCATTTTTTAATTGAAATTTTTTATCTATCAAATTTGATCATTATTCTTTTTATTGTTACTTATTTTATTTGAAATAATTTATGAAATGTTAATTATTATTATTTTAATTTCTTCATCTTTTAATTTTTTTATCCATTAGATTTGATCTCTCTTATTTTGATTATTATTTATTTTATTTGAGATAATTTATGAAATTATATTTTTTTTTTCAATTTTATTTTCATTCAACTTTTTAATTTTTAAGATTTGTTCCTCATTATTTTAATAAACTTGAAAAAAATAAAACATTAATAAGTTATTTTCCAACTCATTTTCTATGACATAACCAAACACTGGAAAATGTTTTTTAATTTATTTTTCATTACACTACCAAACATCGAAAAATAATTCACTTTTCCAGAATTCACTTTCAAAAAAAAAACTACTTTCCAACAAACAAGCAGGGCCTTAAATAAACAATTATGAATTATACTAGTATATAATATATATTCGTGCTCACAGTAGTTTAATAATATTTTTTAAAAAAAATATTAAAAAAATATAGAGATTGTTTTAATTATTTTGGGTTTGGTGATTAAGCCGACCCAAAAGATATGATTATGCCAAACCCTAGAATCTTGAGCCTAGTATTATTACAGACTCATAAAGCTTGAGTTTAACAACCCTTACATGATCCAAACAAATAACAAACAAAAAACAATTATGTATTTTAGTTGTTAAGAGAAAGAAAAGAAAACACAAATAACTAAAGAAACATTTCACAAAAAAATAAGATAAGAAATTAAAAGTGAATCTATTATTATAACTTTTTTAAAAACACTTTTAAAATATAAAACCAAATGGGCTCTAAATCAAAACCTTATAACTTACTTTTCTCTAAAATCTCGAGAGACTCAGAACTCTAATTTTTTAAATTCTCAGTATTTCTCTTAGAATCTTTATTTTCTTTCCTTCTCATCATTCCTCTTCTCCCTCCTCATTTTTTTATTTAAACCCTAAACTTATTTATAGGCAGGATAATTAACTTAATAAGATCACATGAATTGTCAAATGTCTAAGTAATCTAAAATCAATCATTGAGGGGTTAGGACAAAAACTAGAACCACAGGCTTTGTACAGGGGCATGTAATTGCTCTCTTGATAAGGGTTGGCGAGATAATATGTGAGGAAAAGTAGCTAAATAAAACAACAACAAAAAAAAAAGACAAAAAAAATAACATATCACAATAAAAGGCAAACTACTCAAAGAATGAAAGATACCAAGATTGTGAAAGGGCGATATCTAAAATGGTTCTAAATGACCCTAAAATTAGAAAAATCAACAGTGATGAGGTGTGTAGGTTAAGAGGATATGAAATGGGCTAATTGATAGGGTCTTGCATGAGTTAAAGGCTAGGTATTTGGATTTGAAATGTGTTGGCTAAGGTTCTCTTCTTATTTCACTATTGAGGAAAAAAACAAAGGAGGTGGGTCAAATATTTATATCGCATCTTTGAAACAAAAATGTTTGATGTTATGAAAGTTCAAAGCAGTCATTAGAAACTAAAGCCTTTTCAATTTTAATCCTCTTGCAATTCTAATTACTCAATTTCCATCCAAATTTAAGTTAAAAAAAAACTTTCAATAGGCCTCATGGCCAAAATAAATGAACCCCTTTATTTTCCTCTATTTTCTTCAAAGTGATCCTTAACTCTACAAAACTATCAGTTGAAGTCACAATCAATTATAAAAGTAAGAAATATATTCAATTAAATCCTTAATTGAATTAATAGAACCACTTAAATCATATTAATTTTTCAAATTTGGTCTTCGATCCTTCAATTCCTATTGATTTTAGTTTAATTATACCATTGGAACAATTATCATATCCAATTAAAACCTGAAAAAAAATTTAGTTAACTTGAATTTTTTTTTCTTATTTTTAGATGTTTTTTTAATGTTTTTTTTTACTATTTATGAAAAATAACTTGAGGTTGAAATAGATTTTAACAATAATGATGCCTATTTTTTCATTTTTTAGAAATGCTTTTTTATCTTTTACATACTTAATAAAGATATGTTTCCACTTCATTGCGACTATGATGTATTTTTTTTTTATCAACTTATAAAATATACATGCATTACAAAGTTTTTTACGTCATTAAGAGAAATTATAATTGTGAACCAAAAAGATAATGTGTGCTTTTAATAAAATAATTTGAGAGTTATGCGTTTCAAGAAATGCCAGAAACGTTTCATATGCTAATTGAAGTTCGAGCCAATTAAATTAATTATCTAATGATTAGTATTTAAAAGTGCATTTTTATCAAGGTTTTATATCATCATTTTGCACTTGAAGTATCAATAACACCTT
>Ga0325414_1002479_pt1 | contig 18740 bp, 17 predicted proteins | sample PopdelMetagenome_8_FD_206183 | JGI IMG/M metagenome (GOLD analysis project Ga0325414, IMG submission 206183) | Populus deltoides microbial communities from Bellville, Georgia, United States - Leaf-PdKOR-R3 | ecosystem: Host-associated > Plants > Phyllosphere > Phylloplane/Leaf | place: USA... | reverse complement strand
ATAATAATAATAATAATAATAATAATAATAATAATAAGGGTTTACATGTGGTGATAACATAAAGCATCAAGGCTAATATCAAGGAAGCAATATGTCAAGAAGATAATTATTGAATCATATATAATTACTGCAATGTAAAATACCATATGTATATGATTTGATTCGTGCTGGTTATGGAAAATAATCATACCATAGATATATGATTTGAGTCGTGCTGGTTATGGAAAATAATCACTGCAATATAAAATACCATATATATAGGATTTGTTGGTGCTAGTTATAGAAGACAATCTCTGCAATAATTATTGCAATATTTATGTCAAGGAAGCAATATGTCAAGGAGATAATTATTGAATCATATATAATTACTGCAATGTAAAATACCATATATATATGATTTGATTCGTGCTGGTTATGGAAAATAATCATACCATAGATATATGATTTGAGTCGTGCTGGTTATGGAAAATAATCACTGCAATATAAAATACCATATATATAGGATTTGTTGGTGCTAGTTATAGAAGACAATCTCTGCAATAATTATTGCAATATTTATGTCAAGGAAGCAATATGTCAAGGAGATAATTATTGAATCATATATAATTACTGCAATGTAAAATACCACATATATATGATTTGATTCGTGCTGGTTATGGAAAATAATCATACCATAGATATATGATTTGAGTCGTGCTGGTTATGGAAAATAATCACTGCAATATAAAATACCATATATATAAGATTTGTTGGTGCTAGTTATAGAAGACAATCTCTGCAATAATTATTGCAATATTTCCTTGAATAGCACGTGTAGAGATTTTCTATATAAATGAACCTCCAGCCATAATAATAGGGAGGAAAAAAAAATATTGACAAGGGGGTAACTTTTCGGAAAGAGAGAAAACACAAAAAAAAACCCTAAACCTATCGTCTCTAGCAAAGAAGCCGTAGCCTTTCCCCCCTCTCATCTTTTTAAAAACGAAGCAGCCACCCCCCTGATTTTAAAAAGAAAACAAAGATCTCTCTCTGGCCACACACTGTCCCCTTCAGCTCTCATCAACACAAACCTTTTTCCCTCACTGGAATCGGCTCCCTCTTTGGTTTACCCGTTGCTCTCCCTCTCAGCCACAAGACAGCCACCACATACTCCTTTCTCCTATCACAACCCCATCTCTCTTTTCACAGACCTTCCCCTTCCTTCAGCAAAGTTTTCCCTTCCCACCAGTTTAAAAAAACAGCCCATAGCCGCTCATCAACACAAACTTTCAGACTCTCTCTCGGCCACCCACCTTCAGCAGCACACTGCCCTTTCCATCTCCATTCTCAAAACCGAAACACATCTTCCCTCTATCACCCGAACAGCAAGAAAACCAAAGCCTCGTCCTCTCCTTCTTTCTTTTTGGCTTCTCCCCATCACCCCCAGATTCTCCCCCCCACGGTCCAACAACCTCTCTTAAGATCAGCCAAAATCGTGAGCCACAAGCAACGTCAGGAGCTTTGCTTCACATTCCAAACAGACAGTTCTTCTCTAAGTCCTGCACCAGAACGCAACCGTCTCCAGCTTCAACAGCGGCATCGTTTTTAGCCCCGGAATCCATCGTTGACTTGCAGCCAGCAGCAGCAGAGGGGATTTTCACTTCTCCCATAGTTTGCTCCTCCAACAGCATCCTTCTCTTCCCTGCAAAGGCTGCCCTGGTCATAGTAACACTGAAGGGCCACCATTGAGACAATCATCTTTCAGCCAGCAAACCTCTCTCCACTGGGAACAGCGAGGAAGGTTGTCCTTCGTGAGCAGCGCCCGACTATCTCCCTCCACTTCTCCTTCAGCCGCTGCCTCGCCAGGTAAGCCGTCTCTCTTCTCTTTCAGTTTTTTTAAGTAAAGGATTTGGCACTGTGCGAAGGTAAATTAATTACCTTCGCACTGTGCAATGCATGTGTGAGTAATTCACGCATGCAAGCTGCAATAGTGCCCAGCCGGGTCACTGGTTTGGGCCAGTGACCCGGCTAGGCTTGCTGGGTTCAGCCCAGCCACATGGGCCGAGCTGGATCCAGCCCAAAAAAAAAACGAGTAACATCGTTGTTTTTCTCGTGTATTTATTTTATGGTTTTGCTTTTTTTTTATATTGTGAAAATACAAATCTGGTATTAAAATACCCGGTTTTTCCTTGAAATGTTGTAAATATATATACATGTCTGAAAAACAAAAAATATTTTCTTGTGTGTTGCATACGGCCAATACTCTAACATGTTTTGAACGTTTTATATATATATATATATAAAACAGTTGAGGTTTCGAAAATGTGTTCCAGAAATGCAAGAAAATAAATTTTATTATAAAACAGTTGAAGTTTCGAAAATGTGTTTACGCATGGATTTCTTAAACACAACCAAAAAATTTATTTTCTTGCATTTCTGGATTTTACAACATGTTTGTAAAACTCCAAAGGGTATTGGCCAATATTCCAAAAAAATACAAAAATCTTATTTTGGGGGAATTCATCTATTATTCACCGTTAATGTTTGGATAAAGAAATCCCAAAGGGATGAATATCCAAAATATTAGTGGGAATAACTTGTTATTATTCACCGTTAATGTTTGGATAAAGAAATCCCAAAGGGATGAATATCCAAAATATTATTGGGAATAACTTATTATTATTCGCTGTTAATGTTTGGATAAAGAAACCCCAAGTGATTCAAAATATTTTTCTAGAAATAATAAGTCATCACACATCCTTGAAAGAAGCCTCGATTATAATCAAGGACATTTCAATTTTTGACTCCACGGTTTACGAGACGTGAAAGTATGAAATACTAAGGCAAAAGGGAAAAATGTGCTTTTAAAGCACATTGAATCTCCTTGGATTTCTATCTTAATAAATTTAATCTGAATCAAACACAGATTTCAAGAGATCTGCATTGGTTCTCCTTTGTACTTTGTAGACATATCTAAGGGTGTGATCTATATTGACCAAGGGTTATTTCTTTTTAAACTTTCAGCCCAAATCCATTCATCATAGCAAAACGTATCCTAGGAAAACACCAACACCATAGCAACTATAAGGTAAACCAAACACCAAGCAGCTTACCTTAGGTAGGGCATACTAGGGGTGCTAATACCTTCCCTTTATGCAACCAGTCCCTTGCCTTAGAATCTCTGAAAGACCAGTCAGGTTTCCTAGTGATCATAATACTAGGTGGCGACTCCCTTTATCGACAACAAACAAAAGACCCCGAAATCAATCGAGGATCGTCGTGACGCCGCGCTCCGCCGCGAGGGTGCAACAACCGGGATGAATAAATGATTAGCTTCAACTAATGGCATCCTGAGTGGATGGCCGAGATGAATGAACAGTTAACTTCAGCTAATAGTGCCCTAAGAGGATAGCCAGATGTGAAAGTTATGAGTAGTTGCAATAATTGATGCGTTAATGTGTACTACGATCTGTACACATCAAGTATATAAAGGAACCACAAATGTTATGTTTTAAATAGAGAATAATGTTAATGCTTCATTAAACTACCTGGCTGCTTATTATTAATTAACTATATTCTTATAAATATTTGTACTGTAGCAGGGACGTCACACCAACGAGGTGATTAGGAACCCCAATACACGAGAACCTACTTTTGCAAGGAATCATGCAATTGCATTTTAAATCACAATGTATTTTGTATGAACAAAATGTACTGAATGTATAACTGTTATTATATAGGTTTTTTGTTTAAATTCATATAAGAACGCAAACTCATGTTTATGTATGTATATTATAATATGAACTTGTAATTAAGCAAACATATTATTATTTGTATATGTAAGAATCACTTTTAATGAAATATTGATTGATGTTAGTGTACGGATTGTACCTCGATAATGAGGAGAAATAGGTTCATCAATTTTCAATATGATGTTGTGTCAAATATGTATATATATAAATTTACTGTTGTTTTAGCTTGAAAAGCCAGGTTGTTACAATTGGTATCAGAGCCCTTGGTCTGAATCCTGAGGATCATTGATAATGATGTTGTTGTGATAAATTTCAGGATGATACGCGCTCGACAAGGAACACATACTGAGCCACCCTCCTTAGAAAGGAAGAGTGGGGGCCGAGGTGCCCAAGGCTTGCGAGACAAAGATCCCTTGAAAGATACAACATCTCATGCTTCAAGAATATCACCTGAAACCTTGCGGGGAGGAAACACGGTAGCGAAGAAAGGTCAGAGGCCTAACCAAACAGAGGAAGTACCCCTAGCTGCATTAGGGCTGTAAGAAAGGTCAGAGGCATAACTGTCGACTCTTCCAACAGGTGTACCCCCATAATATGTAGACTCGAGACTTCTTGTACATATAGTTAAAGTAGTGATGGAGGTCATGGCTAGCTTGATGACACAAACAACTCCCATCATGCAGATTCTGTAGGCAGCCCCTGTAAATGTCACGACCATGGATAGAGTGGTGCTACTTGTACGTTTGGTCAAAAGTATGAGGGAAATGGGCTGCAAACCGTATATGGGGGAACAAGATGCAGAGGTAGCTATGAGGTGGATTAGGAAGGTAGAGAAGACCATGATCCAAATAAATATACCTGAGGGTTTGAGGGTAGACTGTGCCACTCAGTTATTATCCGATAAGGCCATGACATGGTGGGGCTGAGGTGTGCAACCGAGACACTGATTTGGAGTGACTTTAAGAAAGATTTTAAGAATAAGTTTTATTCCAAATACCATTGTAAAGTAAAGGAATAGGAGTTCTTGGCATTAAGATAAGGTGATATGTCGATATTAGAATATGAAAAGAGGTTCCATGATCTCTCGTTGTTCGCCCACACTATGTGCAAACATAAGAACATATAATTGAGAAGTTGAGGGATGAATTGCACCAGGATTTGGGACAAGGATTGTAAACACCCAAAAAAAAGAAAAAAAAAGGAGAGAACTAAAGCCGAAATGACTCCACCATTGCTGTTGATTTCTGAATCGGCAGCAGCACAGTTGGATGCTGATTTCTGAATCCGCAGCGACGCAGTTTTGCTACCGCTTTCTCAACCGGCAGCGGCATAGTTTTTTACTGCTAATTTCTGAATCGGCAGGAGCACAGTTGGCTGTCGATTTCTGAATCGACAGCAGCATAGTTTTTGGTTATCGTTTTATGAATCAGCAGCGACATAGTTTTTGGCTGCCGATTTCTGAATTGGCAGAGGCATAGTTGGCTGTTGATTTCTGAATCGGCAGAGGAAAAGTTTTTGCCTGCCGATTTATGAATCAACAATGACACATTTTTTTGGCTGCCGATTTTTGAATCAGCAGCGACATAGTGGGTTTCTAAATCGGCAGTGACATAATTGGCTGCTGATTTATGAATCGGTAGCGACACAGTTTTTATTGTTGATTTCTGAATAGGTTTTGACTATTGATTTCTGAATTGGCAGCGACATAGTTGGTTACTGATTTTTGAATCGGCAGCGGCATAATTTTTATTGTCGATTTCTGAATCGACAGTGGCAGTGTAAGACCTATCAAAAATTAGAATTGGACCAACTTATCCTAGAGAGAATGGGAATAAAAACCAGCCCAAGATAACTTAAAAAGGGGGTAAGGATAACCTTGGTCCCAAACACCCTAGCACACTTTGGGGGTTATAAATACAAGGAGAGAGAAAGGGTGACTCCCCATTTTTCCCAAAACGAGCCACATGCTTTTGCCCTCTTTCCCTCTTCCAAAACGAGCTGCATGCTCTTACCCCCTTCCCTTTTCCTAAAATGAGCTGCATGCTCTTGTTCTTTCCTCCTTCCCAAAGAGAGTTCAACAACTCTGCTGCATATGCCTCAAGCATGAGAGAGAGAAAGAAAAGCTTGATAAGAGGTTGGACAACTGCAAACATTAAGGGAGTGAAGGCTTAAAATTGGTGGGAAACTGACAGGAGGAGGAGAAAACCGAAAGAGAGGAAGAGAGGAAGAAGCAAATCGAGACCAGAAGGGGATAAATGTTGTCAAACCCGTCCCAAAAATACTAAATCCGTGAGGTATAAACCTTGTCCTTCTCCATCTGTTCTTAAGGCCTTGAAACCAAAAGGAATAAGAAAACTATGGATGCATGGCCTAGGAATTTTACTCCAATTGTTATGAAAAGAACTAAACTAAAAGAAGGGACAAAAAATAGGGCTGAATGGGGGACCTAATTCTAGAATATTTAACAAAAGAAATATTGCAAATTTGAATGCACAAACTTGGAAAGTTGGCCGACCTTGGTGAGGGCTGGACATAATAGGGATAAAAGGAATAAAATGCATAGATGACAACCTTGTTAGAGATGTTAGATCATATGAAACCGAAACTTAATTATACTTGTGTTAATGGTGTGATTCAGCATGTTCGGTTGATGTAGTTACATGAAAATATGTTGATAATAAATCTTGAAGAAACATGCTGCAGCTGAAATGGAATTTGCCACTTGATAATGCATTGATTTTGTTGTGTGATGAATGGATTTGTATCATTTGAGCTAGTAGTTAGAAAAACCTAAATCAAATGTGTATGTTGAGATTTGATGGTGCACTATTCATGCTTTTGTGATACGAATTGGAGTATGACTGTTGTCATTATGTGTACAAGTTTCGATTAGGAAGTGTTACAAAGGAGAAAAGCCTAGCGTAAGCTTTACACTTGGCCGAAGGGAAGAAGTCAAATAAGAAACGATTCCGTCACTGATGCTGATTTGTGAATCGGCAGCGACAGAGGTTGCGTTGATGATTTCTGAGTCAACAACGACTTAGTTTTTATAAATAATTTTTATGTCAGCAGCGAGTAAGTCTCGCTGTTGAATTATGTTGCCTGTAGCGAGTAAGTTTTCGTAGCCGAATTGTGTTGTCCGCAGCGAATCAGTTTTTGATGCTGAATTATAGTATCTGCGGCAAATCAGTGTTCGCTACCGAATTATGTCGTCTACAACGAATCTGCTTGCGCTATCGAATTGTGTTGTCCGCATCAAATTTGCTTTCGCTACCGATTTGCATGGCCTGTAACGAACCAATTTTCGCTGCTAAATTATAGTGCTGGTAGAGAACCAGTTTTCACTGCCTAATTATGGTGCTGACAACGAACCAATTTTGCTATCAATTTATGTTGCTTGCAGCGAACCAGTTTCGCTGCCAATTGTGTTATGTGCAGTGAATTAGGTTTCGCTATCAAGTGGTGTTGCCTACAGCAAAGGAATTTTCGTTGTTGAATTACGTTGTCTGTAGCGAATCAACATTTATTGTTGAAATTGCATTATCTATAGCGAATCTATGTTCCCTGCCGAAATTGTGTGTCTGCAGCGAATCAACATTCGATGTCTAAAATTGTGTTGTCTGTAGTGAATTAGCATTTGCTGTCGAAAGTGCATGTTCTGTTGTAAATTTGTGATTTGCTGTCGAAATTGAGTTGTCTGCAGCAAATTAGCATTCTCTGCTGAAAGTGTGGTCTGCAGCGAATTTGTGATTCACTATTGAAATTAAGCTGTCAGCAGTGAATTAGCATTCGCTATCGAAAGTGTATTGACTGCAGCGAAATTGTGATTTGTTGCCAAAATTGAGTTGCTTGCAGCGAATTAACATTTGCTGCTGAAAGTGTGTTGGCCGCAGTGAAGCATTCATTATCAAAATTGAAGTGCCTGCAGCGAATCAGTTGTGTTGCCGAATTGTGCAGCTAGCAGCGAACCAGTTTTCGCTGTTGATTTTCTACAATAGACTCCCCGGTCAGAAATGACTTAAATGCTTGCAACGATTTCATGTATGATTGTGTAACATGTGGAACATTTGCATGTGAACATATGGATTCTTGAAATAGGTATGGTAATGAATGTGATTTCAGAATGCAAATGTGCTAATTTGTGACCATTGACGTGTTAGGTGGAGCGACCATGATCAAACCTTCGACCGAGCAATGACATCCCACAGGAGGGACTGGTAGGTGGTTTCCACCTTTTTCTCGTATGATGTTTATGTTTTGAAATAATTTACTTATGATGATATTTTTTTAAATTCTTGTTGAATGATGAAATGATGATGACGTGTTTGATTGAAGTCTTGATGATTGTCGAAACGACTATGAAATGTCGATCTGGTTCTTGTTGAATGTTGAAACAATGACAAAAATGTTAATATTCTGAAATTGCCTATTAGAGGTGGATATATTATTGTGTTGTGATGAATATTAAACCAACTATGAGATGTTGACTGGCTACAATGAATTTGGGCTGCTGATGAATGATAGTATGAGTATTACAAAGGATCTACTGTTGTATTTTATTGAATGTAATTATGACGAATGATTGTATGAGTATTACGAAGGATCTATTGTTGTGTCTTGTTGAATGTAATTGTGATGAATGGTTGTATGAATATTACGAAGGATCTACTGTTGTATTTTATTGAATGTAATTGTGACGAATGGTTGTATGAATATTTCGAAAGATCTACCATTGTATTATACTGAATGTTAATTATCACGGATGGTTGTATGAGTATTATGAGGGATCTATTATTGTATTGTATTGAACATTAATTGTCATGAATGGTGGGATGAGTAATACGAAGGGTGTACTGTTGTGTTACTTAATGTTAAACTGTTATGGAATGTTTTGTTTGTGTATTACAAAAAATCTATTATCATGTTTTCTGAATGTTAAACTATTACAAAACGCTTATACGAGTATCACGAAGGGTTTGCTATTATATTGCAGTGAATGTCGAGTTGTTATGAATCGTTTGAATGAGCAATTCAAAGGATATTACCATGTTGTAGTGAGTTCATAAACCGCCCTAAAACATTTGATTGGTTGTGATTAGCTTCGGTTAATGGCATCTGAATGGATGACCGGGATAAATGATTTATTAGGTTCGGCTAATGGCATCTGAAGGGATGACCGGGACAAATGATTGATTAGCTTTGACTAATGGCAACCGAAGAGATGATCGGGACAAATAATTGATTCTTCGACTAATGGCATCCTAAGAGGGTGATCGAGATTAAGAAATGATTAGCTTCAGCTAATGACATCCTAAGAGGATGATTGGGATGAACAAATGATTAGCTATGGCTAATGGCCCCCTAAGTGGATGACCAGGATGTGTAAATGACTGGCACCCTAAGTGGATGACCGAGATGAATAAACAATTAGCTTCGGCTAATGGCATCCTAAGAGGATAATTGGATTTGAGAGTTAGGAGTTAATTTCAAGAATTGATGTGTTCATGTATACTATGTTTTATATATACTAAGTACATGAAAGAACTACGATTGTTATGCTTTAAACAGAGAATAACGTTAGTTCGGTTAACGGTATTCGAGATTAATGATCGAGTTTGAGTATTGTAATTAGCCTTGGTAATTGATGAATTATTAACGTGCTATTTACATAAGTAGGGAGAAATGATAGAATTACGCTCTTTTGATCCATGAATGAAATATTACACTAATATTGTTTTATTAAGTTTCTTTAAATTGCTTATAATGCTTGAAATCATCTTGTGTTGTAACAGGGATATCATACCAACATGGTATGTAGGGAAATACGTTTCACAGCTCACACATTTTGAAAGGAACTATATTTTCACATGTTATGAGTGATATGAGTTCTATATGAACGAACGTGTTAATCACTAAATTAGTCGTCCGACCCTTTTTATAAAGACTAGTAATGAAAATTTAAATGAAACACGGATGTGAATGTGCGTACAAGTTGATATGATGTTTATGGATATACATATGAGATGTTCATAAAATGAGGATATCGTGTTGTGAAATTAGATGAGGTTAGGATAATGAAAGTACTAGTTGTGTAACTTATTGTTTGACACTCTTGTATGATCTCGTAATGCTAACGAGACTAGAACAAGAATGTGAATTTATGAGTATGTCAATACGATATAATGTAAACCTATAAGTATGAAAATATAATATTATGGGCACGTGTATTGAGAATCCGTCTTATGGGAATGTTGATTTACATTTTCCTACATAGATTGTGTCTTGATAATGAACAAAATGCAATGATAAATATGAAGAATGATGTGGTGAAAAAATCCAGAAACCGGATGAAAAAAAATTTCCATCAATTTTGGCATTGAAAAAGCTGGATCGTTAAAAAGATTGATCACCTTATGGTTTAAATCTGTGAGGGAGTTGATTGAGGTTGCACAAACTCTAGAGGCTTATATTGAAGAAAGTCAACAGGGGCATCAAGGTACAGGCAAAAAGAGGAATGGGGATTATTTCAGTAGCAGACCACCACTTTCGAAGAAAGGAAAGAGTAGGGTGTTTGAGCAGTACAGGAAAAAAGGGACCTTAACGGTACCACCCCACTAATAGTCAAGTGGGGGAATGATGGTTGGGCAGTCACACTAATCGATGGCAAACTCTTCAGCAAGGATCAGTGATCGCAAGGGTGTTGACTACCTTTCTTATGCAAAATATGGACAAAAACACCCAGGGACTACTTAGTTTCCCCAAAGCAATGCTTTGTGTGTAGAGGGGAAAGTCATAAGTGGAGAAACTGCCAGTATCTAGGACAAGGGTGTCATTACTGTTGTGGCAGAGGTCATTATAAGAAGGAGTGCCCCAACAGGAACTCCGATGGGGAACATGGTTGAAACAAATAATATGTATGTGGGAGTGGGGTTTAGTTTAGCTGGGTATGAAGCAGAAGTAAACTTGATTCCCTTGGAATTGGATGATTTTGACATAATCCTAGGCATGGATTGGCTGAGTAAATACAAGGCCCTAATAAATTGTTATGCTAAAACTGTTACATTCCAAGCACTTGAGGGTAAGAGGATGGTTTTCGAAGGAGAGAGGATTCCCAAACCGATCGCCTTAATATCGGTTGTAACAGCTCAGAAAATTTTGAGTAAGGGATACATGGGATACCTCACATACATCTTAAACTCAAATGGTTATGGTCTACAACTAAAGGATATTTTTGTGGTGAAGGAATTCCCAGACATATTTCCTGAAGAACTACCGGGACTACCCCTAGAGCGAGAGGTATAAGTGTCTATAAACACTTTCCCTAGAGTCCCACCCATAACCCAACAACCGCACTGGATGGCTCTGATATAATTGAATGAGCTAAAGACTCAACTACAAGAATTGCTAGATAAAGGGTTTATACGACCCAGTAATTCTCTTTAGGGAGCGCCGATTTTATTCGTAAGAAAGAAAGATGGAACCCACAAACTTTGTGTTGACTATCGCCAGTTGAGCAAAATAACGATGAAAAATAAGTACCTGTTACTGCGGATAGATGATTTATTTGATCAACTAAAAGGAGCGAGAGCATTTTCAAAAATAGATTTGAGATCAGGGTACTATCAGATGAAGATTATAGAGGTGGATGTACCAAAGACCGCATTTAGGACCCGTTACGGACACTATGAATTTTTGGCATTACCGTTTAGGTTGACAAATGCCCTAGCTCTCTTAATGGACTTAATGAATCGGGTTTTCTAACCATACCTTGATATATTTATGGTGTTTTTCATCGATGATATACTGGTTTACTTGAACTCTTTCAAGAAGCATGAGGGACATTTGAGGCAGGCCTTGGAGACCTTGAGAAAACATAAGCTTCATGCAAAACTAAGTAAATGTGAATTTTGGCCGGAAAGGGTGACGTTCCTGGGACATGTTATTTCAGTCGAAGTTGTTTTCGTAGACCCCTAGAAAGTTGAAGTAGTCTTGAAATGAGAAAGACCGATTTCGATCACCGAAATACATAGTTTCCTAGGACTTACAAGATACTACCAGAGATTTATTGAGGGATTTTCCTTGATAGCAACCCCTTCAACCCAGCTAACTAGGAAGAATAAGAAGTGGGTGTGGTCAGAAGAATATGAGGGAAGCTTCCAAGAATTAAAGAGAAGGCTTACCATCACTCTAGTGTTAACACTTCCCTTAGGGACCAAAGGTTTTGTAGTTTATAGTAATGTCTTAGGGAAGGAACTGGGGTGTGTTTTAATGCAACAAGTGAAGGTGATTGCCTATACATCAAGACAGTTAAAGATGCATGAGGCGAACTACCCGGTGTAGGATCTGGAGTTGGCCGCTGTAGTATTCGCTCTGAGGATATGGAGACACTATTTGTATGGGTCTTAAACCCAAATCTTTACTGATCATAAAAGTTTGAAGTAATTGATATCACAAAATAAGTTGAATATGATAAAGAAGGTGGATAGAACTTATTAAGGATTATGATTACACCATAGAATACCACCCAGGGAAGGCAAACGTGGTGGCAAATGCTCTCAGTCGTAAAAATAAAGCCGCCCTAATTAAGCCAACAATGTGGAAGGAACAACAATTGGCAGAATTGAAAGAGATGGGTGTAGAATTGGACATTAATTCAAGAGGTGAATTATTAGCCCAACTTTGGTACGACTAACGTATCGGGATAAAATACTACAAGCTCAATTTCGTGACAATAAGGGGTCCAAGATTGGAAGAAAGTGGAGGTCGAGGTAGAAACACAATTCCGGGTAGCGGATAATGGATCATTGATGATGGGACAATGGTTGTACGTGCCTAATGATGAGACAGTCAAACGGATGGTTCTACGAGAGGCATATTAGTCCAAGTTCTCCATACATCCTAGTAGCCCTAAGATGTATCGGGACCTGAAACACCTCTATTGGTGGCCTAATATGAAAAGGAAAATAATTGAGTATGTGTCAAAGTGCAGAGAATGCCAACAAGTCAAAGTTGAACACCAAAGAGCCGTGAGACCATTGCACTCATTACAAATTCTAGAATGGAAGTGAGAGATGATCACCAGGGAGAAAAGGAAATGATGCAATATGGGTCATCATAGACCACTTGATGAAATCTGTACTATTCTTGTCTATAAAGATGACAGATTCGGTAGAAAAGCTTGCCAAGATTTACATGAACAAGGTGGTATGGCTCCATAGGGTTCCAGTATCCATTGTCTCGGATGCTTGCTAAGATTTACATAAATGAGGTGGTACCGCTCCATGGGGTTTCAGTATCCATTGTCTCGGATCGGGATCCCAGGTTCACCTCCTACCTTTGGTTGAACATACAACGCGCCTTAGGGACAAGATTGGATATGAGCACTGTGTTTCACCCCCAAACTGATGGCAAGTTGGAAAGAGTCATCCAAGTGTTGGAAGATATCCTATGGGTATGTGTACTAGAATTTGGAGGGAACTAAGAGGAACACATAACATTAATGGAGTTCACATACAACAATAGTCACCAAGCCACAACAGGGATGGCCTTGTTTGGTAGGAGGTGCAAGATTCTTTTATGTTGGGAAAAAGTTGGAGACCGAAAGTTGTATGGCGCAGAGTTGGTTCAAGTCACCATGGAGAAAGTGAGAACCATTAGGGATCACATCAAAACCACACAGGATAGAAAAAAAAAGTATGTTAATGTGAGGAGAAGATGTCTCGAATTTAGTGTGGGAGACCAAGTGTTCCTGAAGGTAGCCCCGTGGAAGAACATGTTATGGCTTGGATTGAAAGGGAAGTTAACTCCCCGCTTCATCAGACCCTTTAAAATCTTGCAATGAATTGGGTCAGTAACCTATAAAGTGGAATTGCCACCACAGTTAGCCAAGGTCCATGACGTGTTCCAAGTCTCATTGTTAAGAAAAGTTGACATGGATCCCGCTCGAATCCTACCTCAATTTCCAGTAGAAGTCAAAGGAGACTTAAAACTTGAATTGATGCCCATAAGGATACTAGATTGGGAAGTGAAGGAACTACGGAATAGAAAGATCCCCATCGTCAGAATCTTATGGCGAACTACTCAAATAAAAGAGGAAACTAGAGAGAGGGAGTCCAAAATGAGAAAAAAGTACCCCAATCTATTTGAACTACTAGGTATGGATTATGAAACCTCTTAAATTTCGAGGATGAAATTCATGTAAAGGGAGGGAGAATGTAAACTCCCAACAAAAATGAATGCAAAAAATGACTCCACCGTCGCTGCCGATTCCTGAATGGCAGCAACGCAGTTTTCGTTGCTGATTTTTGAATCGACAGTAACTTAGTCTAAGTAAAAGTTTAGGGAAACAAACCAGACTCAGTCTAAGTAAAAGTTTAGGGAAACAAACTAAAATGTTTTAAGGAGTTAAGAGGGGGGGAAACCAGTCTTCAAATAACCAAAACAGGGTCAAGAACACTTCTAAACTAACCCCAAACACCCCACCTCATTTAAAGAGGGTATAAATGCAAGGAGAGAGAGAGAGAGAGAGAGAGAGAGAGAGAGAGAGAGAGACCCTTGATCTTCCCCAAAATCCAATCAGCTGCATGCAACAAACCCATTCCCTCTTTCCCATAGAGAAGACCCCCAACCCAGCTGCATGCATCCCTCTTGAACCCTATAGAGGAAAAGAGAGTTAAAGAGTGCCAAAAATGGCTGAAACCATGATAAAAGAAGGTGTGTAACAGGCCGGTTGGTACAACTAGAGGAGGGAAGGAAAACCGAAACCATAGAGGAAGAAGAAGCATAAAAATATGAGTAGAGAGGGGAGAAAAACTTGTTAAATTCCTTCCTAAAACTACTAAAAACAGTAAGGTATGAACAAAATCTTCTCTTCACCTATTTTTGAGCCTTGGAACTGAAGGGAGTTGAAAAACCATGGGGGATTATCTAGAATTTTACACTAGTTGCTAGGGGAAAAACTAAACTAAAAAAAAAAGACAATAAAAGGGTTGAATGAGAGACCTATAACCAGAATAGACAGTATAAGGGGATGAATGATTTTACAGATGCAAATGTAGTTAATTGGCCGGCCATAATGGTGGCTGGAAAGATCATGAGTTTAGGTGGCCAAATGCTTGAAGGATGACCTTGCCAAAATAAAAAGAATTGTTCATGCAACTGTCATGTAATTTTTGTATATAAATCTTTGACAAAATTCTGTGGAAACGTGTGACTGTAAGGATGGAACTAAAATGCATGTGTTCATGCTTGAAATTGTGTGATTCTGCTGGGTTCTAATAATAAATGTGATGTTGGAATTGAAAGGCAGTGTTCGTTGTCGAAATTGGGTTGTTTATAGCGAATTAGCATTCATCGCCAAAATTAAGTTGGCCTGGTGATTTAAATGATTGCTTTGTGTGATTGTAATATGTGGAACAATGGAACATGAACTTGTGTATGCTTGAGACATGCATAGTGATGAGTTGTGTGATTACTGAATACGAATGTATTGATTTGGGCCATTGATGTTTTAGGTGGTGCGTTTGGGATCAGACTTTCGTCAGGACAAGGATACCCGGCGGGTGGAATAGGTAGGTGATTTTCACCTTTGTCTGTCATAATGTTAATTTATGAAATGTTTTATCATGAGTGTCACCATATTGTGTTAGTACAAATATCAAGCTGTCAAAAGAGTAATTGTTGATGAATAAATGATTAGATTCAGCTAATGACATCTTGAGTGGATGGCTGGGATAAATAAATGATTAGCTTCGGCTAAAGGCATTCTAAATGGATGACCAGGATGAATAAATGATTAGTTTTGACTAATAACATCTTGAGTAGATGGCCGGAGTAACGCCCCACACTTTCATTTGTGTTTATAGTTACTTTTCTATTTGGTATGTAAAAATACGGGTAATTTAATTATTTTTTTTAGTTCTCATAATAAAACTCTACCGAAATTTCCACCGAAATTTTGGCAATCTCCCCTATAAAGAAAGGTCCCAAGTTGTCGACACATACCCTCTTTACACTTCTAATATCTTACATCTCATAACTCAATCATGACCCAATCATCTTGGGTCTCAATTCCACAAACATCATCATCATTATCACAACCACAACATATATAACATACATTGAACAACAAATATCATTATAGGGGAATAAATGAGATAAACATGCATACATGAAACATGATTATATGAATTTCATAATTAAGTTCATCTATTCAAGTTTAAACATCAATTATACAAATTAAGTTATATAAAAGTTGTAATATTACAAAATACAAGAGTATACTCCCTAGAACTTAGACTACAAAAAGCGAACATAAGCTAAGATCTACTCCTGTCGTGCATGCGATGGTCCTGGAACAAAATACATATTATTGAAACATGAAAATCACAATAATATAGCAACACAAATATCCAATAATTTAAAAAGACAAACATGCATTCATATTTTATTCACTTCTCCCTTCTGGTTTTCATTGGAAACTCTTTCTCCTTCAATTACTAAAAATCATTTCCTCTTCCATTATCAACCTCCATTCAAGATTTCATAAGATTAACCATGATCATTTTCGTTTAACACATTACCGATACCACTTTCACTGGTATCATCATCACCCCGTAGGAGTCGATGCAAGGCGATCCCCTTACCTGGGATCCTACATACACTAAATGTATGCTAACCAATACATGTTGATCCTCTTATCCGGGATTCTAACATACACTAAATGTATTCTAGCCAATACATGTTGATCCCCTTACCCGGGATCCTAACATACACTAAATGTTTGCTAGTCGAAACATATATTACACTTCTTATATTTTCTTTGTTAGTGGTACTCCCATCACTTGGCAATGCACACAAGGGTAGTTCACCTTGAATACACAAATACATTCAGAATACTATCCGAAATAACAACATCATTACACAAACTTCCATCCTTTCACATAATATCCAATGTTGCAAATTCACATCTCACATTATTAACATATTAAATTCTTGAATTTAACTAAAAAGCTTAGATGAGGATCACCTACCTACAGTAGAAGCTCTACTTGTGCTCCCTTACTGCTACTGTTGCACCACACCGGTGGTCCCTCCTGCAATCACAAACTCATCTCATAAATTTTTCTCATTCAAGGATATGTTTTATAATAATCATATCAACAGCTAATAGATCTTTTTTTCAATCATTTCTTTCTTTATAGTTTACATTTTTCTCATTACACCCATTTATGTTGCCATCCTTTATCCAACTATAATTATCATTCCTTTCTTTATATTTGAACTGTTACTATTTAAATCTCGAACAGTTACTGTCTAGACCTTGGACTGTTACTATCCAATCGTTACTGTCTAAGCATTGAACTATTACTGTCTTGAACCGTTACTGTCTAGACATTGAACTGCTACTGTCTTAAACTGTTACTATCTATAGAGGTGGCATTCCAACCTTTGCTCTGATTTTTAACTATATTTGAAGTTCTAGGACTCTGTTTCAAGAGAGGTTGGTTGCATTGGAAAGCTAAGACATGGGGCTACAAGTCCCCTAAAGGAAGGAGAACCCAGTTCTACCCCTAAGATAGTCCAAATTGCTCATCAACTAATCAGTCCTACTGCTTTACAGAGTTAGTCATGACCCAGTCTCGGTTGGTGACCCATAACTGGAGTTGTACAACTCCAAATTGAGCAAGACCAATTTTCTTAGTTAGCTAACATCCAAAACTACAATTACTATGAGGAACCTGATCCTAATTCCCTCATACTCCTACTCGAATTCTCTCCAAAAGTAAGAAGACGAACGTGTTCAAATTCATCAACCTTTTCCATTTACACACAACATCCACAATTTAACTTTTTCTCTTTTATCTAAACCCCTAGCCATATCACATATCATATAAGAGTATCAAAAATATCTTTTTAAGAGCCAATTTATCTTATTTATTTCAATCGTCCCTCTTAACATCAAAATAAAACATTCATATTGATTTTACAAACTTTTCGAATAATATTCTTCTAAACACAATCCTTGACATTTCAACATGCATTTTTTTTCTCATTTTGACACAATTAAACACACGTTATCAAGCTACATTAAACACACGTCATCAAGCTAAATATGTCAAATTAAACATCCTCCCCCCTTTGATGCATAATTGACCGAAAGCATGGCCTTAAGGAACCAAGAGTTCCCTCATTCTTTTCATGTTAATTTCATTCAATTCACACACATTCTCATAAAGAAAACAACCTATTATAATAAATTCATTAAGGAAAACCACAATTTCCCCCTTTTCCTATTTGCTCTTCATATGGTCAGCTAACTTTCCTTGCCCTCACTCATGTGGCCGGCTTTTTATATCAATCCGAGTTGTCCTTATAAATTAGGATAATAAGCACAATAACCTTATACATTTTTATTTTTATTTTTTGATTTTTTATTTTGGAGAGGTATTTAACCCCCCTAAACATACACTTTTAGGGCTATCACATCAGCCCCAAAGTCTCCCAAAAATTAAGTCTCTCTAATGCTCCATTTCCTTTTAATTTTAGGGCTGTTTTAGTTCACACAAAATCAATTTTGACAACAGTTTCAATCAACCATAAATAACACACAAATACTATTTTAAACAATCCATACGGTCAAGTTATAATGCATTATTATGAGTATAACATATCCAAATATCAGCTTCATCAAATGGTGAAATTTACAGAAACATGGGTTTAACCAAACTCACCTCAAACTTGCAGACCTACTGTGCGAGAAGCACAACTTCTATACCGAGTGTTTGTTTCTGATTTCCACCGTTCCAAATCTATATAGAATCTGGAAAAACAACAAATCTAAATTATAGCCTGATCCAACGGTGGATGAAGGAGACAACAGTCAGCGACGAAGACTGTCCAGAAGTGTATTTTCCCAAATATTGTCCTTCTGCGATATTTCTCAAATGTGGACTGATATAAAAGATCCCTCCGGTGAAAATGTACACGACATGGAGTAGAACAACATAT
>Ga0325414_1002478_pt1 | contig 18741 bp, 8 predicted proteins | sample PopdelMetagenome_8_FD_206183 | JGI IMG/M metagenome (GOLD analysis project Ga0325414, IMG submission 206183) | Populus deltoides microbial communities from Bellville, Georgia, United States - Leaf-PdKOR-R3 | ecosystem: Host-associated > Plants > Phyllosphere > Phylloplane/Leaf | place: USA... | reverse complement strand
TTTAGATATATCTAACATGATCCTAGAACTCCTGAATAATTTTATTATTATTATTTTCTTTGCATGTATGATATTCAGGAAACCCAACAATGGTATTGGAGTGTTCACTAGAATAATTAGAGCTGTTTGATTATATGTTTTTATTGTTATTGGGGTTAATTAGAAGTTAATTTTATGTGTGGAATGAATTTTTTTCCAAAAAAGACAATTTGTGTTCAAAAAGTGTTGATAATAATAATAATAAATTTAAAGTGTTGTTAGGATAGAAAGAGATAATGATGTAAAAAAAATACATGTTTTTCAATAAATATAACATAAATTAAACTAAGGGTGTTACAATATAAGTTTACTCAAGTTATTTTTTTTGTTTTTTTTAATTTAATTTATTTTCTCTTTCAGCCTTCGATATTTGGTTCATTATGATTGATATTTTTAATTTATTTCGATGCAAATTCCATAGTTTTATCACGATCTCACACTTTAGATCATGAATTTTTTAAGTTAACCATTGTTGACTCAAGTTGATTCAATTTGTCACCATTTCAATATTTGTTTTCTAAAAAAATGTCAACATTTAATTATTTTAAAAGTGTTTTATTCATTATATGTCTTTTTTTTAACTTTTTAATGTTTTAATATTTTTTTATGCTAAAACAGATCTAACTTGCATTATAATACAGGCCAAAAAGTGAAATCTATATGGTTTCAATTAGATTCTCAACAAATAAAAGCTACAAAAATGTAAAGATGTAAAAGAAGAAAAATCGTAATAAAAGTAAAATTTTCATTGCATATAATTATTCTAATAAAATAAAACCGATAATTTCCCTTTGGGGCGGGGGGTATGTATATGAATGTATATGCACATTGATAATTGGGTTAAAAAATGATAGACTTGATTAATTTAGATATTTAGGAAAGTACATTTAACTCATATATATAATAGTTTTGTCAATAACCGAACAACTGCCTCCGTAGCATAGTGGTAGTGCGTTCGCTTCGTAAGCGAAAGGTCGCGAGTTCGATCCTCGCCGGGGGCTAATTGTTTTGATAGAGTTTTAATTCGGGCTTGGGCCTGTTTTCCGAAGAAAAGTGGGCTACTTATGCAAGATAAATTCTCAAGTCTCGACTGTAGACATAATGAAGCAGAATAATCTCATCTTATTGTAAAAAGAAAGCATTCATTCAATTATCAAAACGCTGTCCCAACTTTATTTGGACCAAATTGTTTGAACATATTCTATTCTTGTTTTTTAATAATTATTTTTAATTAGTTGTTATTGTACTGGCTGCTAATTAGGAAAAATAAAATAATTGATAAGTTAATTATTATATGATTAGTTGCAATTATGTTAGCACCAAAATAGATATATTCTAAAATGATTTTTTTTGTCTGCAAGTTGAATATTTGTATAATTAAAATCTTTTTATTTATCTATGTGCTAAAAAAATTAAAATTTCTTTGATTAGTTTGCATGTAAGAAAAATATACCAAGTTATTAAATATTTTTTATTGGTTCAAATATGGAAAAAGAAACCTAAATTTATTTTTATCTTTACAAATTAGGTTCTTGAGTCATAAAAAAACTATATATACAATAAAAAAAGAAAATATGCTCAGTTAAAACAATACAACAATTCCAATAAAAAAAATAACAATGTAGTGATAAAATTCAAAAAATAAAAAAAATAAATGATTAACATCTTAAATCATTTTTATTGATCCAACTTAGGTTAAAAAAGGAAAAAAATAACTATAGTGGTCCTTGATATTTATTTTGCTTAAATTAAAAAACAAAAAACAAGTGTATTTAGCTTAACTATTTTTTTTTAATTTAAATTCATCTATTGTTGGTTTCTTTTAGTTAAAAACAATACAACAATGTCTATAGACAAAAACATTAAAACAATAAAATTCCAAAAAAAAAAATATGGTTACTATCATATGAATAAGTTTTTTGCTCAAAACTTTAGCTTTTGTGCAACATCCTAGTTTTATTATTAGACTCAATCTTTCATCATCTTTTTTTTCACTTGTATTTGATTACAACTAAAATGTTTTCCACACTTAAGTTGTAAAGCAAGCAAAAACATCCAAGTAGAAAAGAAGCAAATTACACAACACGATTTATAAAAACTTTTTCCCAACCTTTTATTAACTCTTAATAAAGAAATATATATAATTTGTATGTATATGTTATACATAAAATTTGCATGCTACACAACAAGCCATTGCAACATATTTATAGAGCTATTTGCTTAGACAGTTTTTCCTCATGTTCCTAATGAACCTGATGGTCTTTTCTTCTATCAAGTTAATGGATGGCTTGCCCCTATGTTATGAAGTTAGTGGCAATAAAAAAATTTCTAGTCATGCCCCATGTTTTTCCAGCCTTTCTCCTAAGATCCAGAACTAGTCATGCTCGTAACTGCCATGATTATTCATTATTCTACTATAACTATCACCTATAACAATGTTGTATAATTGTCAAACTCATGCTTTAGAAATGGATGTGTTTTCTTCCTGGCTTGGACAACTTATCATCCATGCTCACCTTTATGCTAGCATGACCCATTACTACACAAATTATCACATAAACTACCTGTCAATTTTTGCCATTGTTGACATGGCTACCAGCACCCCCTGACCTTGTTTGGAAAATCTGTTATTGTTGTGCACCTTGTGCACATTTGATCCCTCTACCAAAAAAAACCTAATGTCCTTGTCGAACTAGACTTGGACTATCTTTGTACCATATCTGTCCACTATCACAAACACATGCCCCCTTTATAAAGCCTTTTGATTATGCTCTAATTCATCTACAACTCAACCTCTTAATTTTGCGATGAGTATAAAATTTGACAATTTTATTGCCAAATCGTTTCCAAACCAAATCTTTGACTTGGATTCTTTATACGATCCTGCTTGTTATCTAATAGAGTCAAACCCAAACAAAGTAACTTCGAGAGAAAACCCAAAGCCTTAATGCCAAACTCAATAATCTCCTTTAGACAATGACAAAGATGTAACACCACTGTCACATGTTGTCATGTGTCTTAAAATTTATATGCAACTCCTCTAAGTCACACACAAACATTGTTAATTCCCTTGGGAATGCCAATCCATCCAAACCACAAGTGTTTTCATGATGTTGGACACTTTTCCTATGAATTCCGCAAGGATTCCACTCTTTCTAAGTTGCAATGAACCCCTATAAATTCACCCAACTCTCTAAACCCAATATGCAACTTATAACTATAAAAATAAGACCATAATTTTGGTAATTAACATCATCTTATATCAAAGTCTTTTCGATCAATCCTAAAGGCAACAAATCCTTAACCTACTAAAACACATTAGCAAATAAAATTCCATCATCAAATCCACGTAACATGATTCTCCATAAGCTATTATCATACCTAAGACACTTCATCACACCCATAAGATTTCATTGGCAACAACCTTGTTATTTGAACCCTTGTCGCATGTTTCAGCCTTCAAAAATCAACAACATGATAACCTAACAAAGGCACCCTATTTGTTTCCATCACCTCGAACATTCCATTGTCAAGATACACATGATAGACACATATTCTCTTATGCCTCTTTATAAAAGAAACCCACCAAGCCAACTCTTCATCAATAAGTTTAGCTTCTTAATCAAACCTTAAACTCACCTGTCAAATTCTTCACACTAAATAATGCATTATTAAGAAGTAAAAAACTTATAATTTGTCCCACTCAAAGGAGCATGGTTTAGCCACATCTCTTATCAATTATATTGACCCCTTGACGACTGAATTTTTGACTCAACCATCAAGTATACACATAATATTTATATATGTCATTTCCTTAACACTTTTCTCCATCGAAGCAATATTGAGTTGTCCTTTTTCGGTCAATCCCTCACAAAATGATTCTCTTTATGGATAAACTCAACTTTGAACCCTTAGCTTTTATTTTTTTGTTTTGTCTTTTCGTTACCAGCATTATGCTTAGGTTTATCCCTACTAAATTTCTTCCTTTTTCTTTGTCACTTCCATGTCTTTAGACTTTGATGAAACTTTAGAAGCATTAGCATTATCCTCATTAGCCCTTATATTAAAATCCATAAATCCGTTAGTGCTTATGATAATAAAAGACACTTTTGAATTCTGCCTCCTCAACTCCATTTACACCTATGGCTAAAATCTTGATGAAAAATTGAATAATCTATCCTCCTTGTACATATTGTCTATATCTAAAATGAAAGAGCTTAATTTCTTCACAAACTCTTGCACCAACCCATCATGCCTCAATTTTTCAAGTCTTCTCTCGTAATCTAGGATATGTTTTTGGGTGGAGATTGTTCTTTTAATTCATGTTTCAGACATTTCTATATCTCAACTTTGAGACATTTATGATTCAAATCCTCTTTGGACCTTGTTCGCTCCCATAACTTCATGTCACTTATCAAATACATCACTACAATGTCCACTTATGTGTCCAAATTGATTTTAACCACATTGAAATAATGTTCCAAGTTCCACATAAAGTTTTTTTAACTCTTTAAAACTCATAGCCCCACTAAATGGTTTCAATTCTTGAACTTTAGGCTTGGAAAAGCCAACAATGCCCATAATGTTTGTTACTACCCTCTTTAAGAAAGCCACCTCTTCCTCGATAGCCTATAACTTTTAGCTTATATCTGTCATAAGTTTGACATATTGTCCAATATAATTTTTAGCGATATCCATAGCCAACTCTAATAAGTCATTTAATGAAAAATCCTTATGTTGAGGAATTGACCTTATTAAACCCTCTAGGTGCACCAATATTTCTTGAATTGCCTTTATACCTGATGTATGTGAAGTCAAGCCACTAGATTCACAAACTATCCCATAATGGCTTCCACAAGCTTATCCAAAATATAACCATGCTCTAATACCACTTCTCGTAGGAACATAGTTTTTTCTCAAAATTCTAGCCTCTATGTAGCAACCTTATCCTGCTAAAATCAACATTTCCTTACATTTTCACTCATGTGATGCTTATAACTAAGTACTTCCCATATCTAAGAGGTTTTTCCTACTCTTATAAATCATAAGCAGGTAGAAACATATAAGTAAAAAAGAAGAAAAGTACACAACATGATTTACAAGAACTCTTTCCAAACCTTTTATTAATTCTTAACAAACGAATATAAAAGAATCTGTATGTGTGTGATATGCACAAAACTTGCATCAAGCTTGCATACCACACAAAAGAACATTAATTACAACCTATTTATAAAGCTATTACATAGAAGTTACAAAGGAAACCTTTCCCCTTTCCAACATTACTTGGGCAGTATGCCTCGATATTCTTTGTTAACATAATGGTATTCTCTTCCAGCAAGTTAGTGGTAGTTTGCTCTCATGTTCCTATGAACTTAGTGACATAAAAAAAATATTCCTAACTATGACCTATGTTAGTCTACCCTTGTTACCATGATTTGGCCATGTTTTCCCATAACTAGTCATGCTCAAAACTATCATAACCATCAATTATTCTATTATAACTATCACCCACAATACTATTGTGTAACTATCAAACCCATGATGTCAAAATTGCTATGTTTTATGCCTAACTTGGACAACCCATCATCCATGCACATCCATGCTAGCATGAACCCGTTGTTGCATGAACTGATGCACAAACTACCATCTATTTTTATTGATCCAATGTTTGTTAAATAAAAAAGAAAAGAAAAGAAGTTTGGTTTCTTTATTGAGTGCTTAATATTTTATTGCTTAAATTGCAAAAAACAAACAAATATGTTTAGCTTAACTATTTCCTTATTAAGAAAGTTATCGCAGAATAAAATTCATCGCATACTTATTGATTTTTTTAGGTTTTTAAATATACAATTATTTACTATATATAATTTTTATTTGATTGGTTTATGTATTCCTATTTTTTCTTTTAATAATAAATCCATGTATGATACTCGTTATATTCCATGATAATAGAATTAGCATATCAAGAATTTCATTTATGTCATAAATGTATATATAATTATTAAAAATTTCTTTGCCTCATTAATTTTTCCTTAAGAGAATTTTTTTAAAATTCTAATTGATATAGTCAATGAAATTAAAGATTGTGCAATCAATTATATTATTTGACATATGTATATAGTCCACACACACATATATATATATAATTGTTAAGAAAAAAGTTTCTTCACCTAACTATTTTTTTTAAAAAGAAAACATATAGTGAAAATTCCATGCTAAAAACTCTAACAATATCAAAAGTTTTACAATCAATTATATTATTTTATTAATACTTAATTCATTCCATTTTTATAGTCCATTATTGTTAGTGTATATGCCTTGTTGCCAATCGGTTGGTTACACGTGACATTGACTTTATTTATGTAAATACATTTAATTTATTAATAAAGGCTTATTTATTTTTAATATTCATTAAATATTTTATTATTGAATATAATATTTGATTAATTAATATAGAGTAAAGATAAAATCCATGAAACAAAAATGCTTTGCAAAGAAAATTATAAAGTTGTTATAATTATGAGATTTATATTGCATCAAAACATTGTTTCTAAATGTTCATGGTTAATACTCTATTAAAACTGAACATTACTTAGAGTTATTAAGACTGATACATATTATGTTCTTTTCTTTATGAAAAAAAGCAGTTGTTCTCATAAGTTGAGGTGTGAGGGATATCAGAAACTAATATGTAGGTTCTTGTCAGTGACATGTACACTAAACTGACCCGTATCAAAATTTCATATAGAGAGATCACCGTGTCTATGGAAAGACTCACGTGATGGTTGTGTAAGTGATCCTTAGACTTGAGATCACTAAGTTATCTTATATAAGGAATGTAATGTTTTGATCTTGCTATATGTTGTCCTAATCAAAGGTAACAAATGAGCAAATATTGGATATAACATGAATTATATGAAGGTATTTAAGTAGTCAAGAGAGGGGATTCATCACCCTAGATGAATTAGGAAAAAATGTTACATGTGTTATCAAATAGTATTGATTATGAAATCCTTGGTCAAGATAGAATGAGTTTTGAAAAGAGTTTCAAAATCTTATTTGAAGAATCAATAACTATAATGTTGAAAACTAACATGATTTAACAAAGCAGATATACTCCATGCTATATTGTTTAAATCAGCACATTCTTGATGAATGAATATTAATTACATTGACAAACTAGTCACTAAAAAGTTTAGTCAAATCACTTATGACTTTCATATTATTTTGGGGATCATGACAGATTGTTAGACATTGTATTTGATCTTCAAATATAAATCAATTAATTATTGAATTGATAATAAATTAATTATTTAATCATTTTTATTTAGGATAATGATTTATATTTAGGTCAAGTTATTAAGAAATCTAATAAGTCACACATAAGAACCATTGGTTAGAAATTAAAATGGGATGATTAATCAAGTGTGACTTGATTGTAAATAAATTTTAGAAATTGAGGACTATAATGTAATTAATATATGGTATTATAATTCTAGACCTATAAATAATCAAGTAAGGACTTGATTGAATAAATTTCTAAAAGTAGCTTAAAATAATATATGTTATATTATTTAAGGGGAAAATTGATACTTTGCCATTTATAAGGTTTTTAAGTTTCTCTATAAATAGAATGTTATGCCTCTTATTTCTTATGATGTGAATGGTATTACAATTCTAGACCTATAAACAGTCAAGTAAGGACTTGATTGAATAAATTTCTAAAAGTAGCTTAAAATAATATTTGTGATATTATTTAAGGGAAAATTGATACTTTATCATTTATAGGGTTTTTAGGTTTCTCTATAAATAGAATGTTATGCCTCTTATTTCCTATAATGTGAATGGTGAGTAAAGTACAATACGTAAACACCTAAAACATATATATAAAAAAGTTAGCACTCTAAGGTATAACAATCTCTCTTTCCTAAAAGAGTTTAAGAGATTTCTCATTGGTGGTTGTGTAGATTATCGTTAGAGGCCGGATATTTGAATGACTTGTGGTTTGCGACAACCCAGCCTTGAAACAAGTTTTCAAAGCTGAAAAGAACATCTAATCTTTAAGTAATTTTCGCATATACCATAAACAACTTTAAATCTATTTAATAGGATCCCTGGGACTCTAATTTTTTTTTTTAAATTTACAGTTTTCGCTACTTCTATATGTTTTGAAAAAACCAACAATAAATGGATTTTCCTCTTGTTCATCTAATCATTATGTATTGTTTTATCCTCTCCTCATCTCATTCTCAAAACTGTGTTGAGAGGCATAAAAGTTCATATATTTGATATAATTAATGATAATATCATTAGAATATCAAATCTTTTCATGTGTATTAGTTGAAAAGTGAACAAACATTTGGGACATCCCAACATTATAATAAACAAAATAAGAAAAAAAGAAATAATATTAATGTTTTGATAAAGTGTTGTGTTGATGGTACTAGTTGCAATAATGGTTATGTAGTGATAATATAATGATGACTTGGTAATAAAAAAAAAGAAATTTAAGACTGATGAATAACTTTTATTAAGTTTTTATTTACTTTTTGTAAACGAGTGGATTCGACACATGTGCCAGACCCAATACACTTGAATGTGGCAGTTAGCCAAGTCCAAAGCGCTTGGACTTGACAGTACGCCAAGTTCAAGATGGCGTGGGTTTGGCATATATATCAAACCCAATGCGTTTGGACTTGACAGTGATCCGAGTCCAAGATGGCATGAGTTTGGCACACATGTCAAACCCAATACGTTTAGTTTTGATAGTGAGCCAAGTTCAAGGTGCTTGGACTTGCCAGTGCACCAAGTCTAAAGTGGCGTGGGTCTGACACGTATGCCAGACCCAATAAGCTTGGACTTGAGAGTTAGCCAAGTCCAATGTAGCGTGGGTTTGACACTCATGCCAGACCCAATACACTTGGACTTGGTAGTACACTAAGTCCAAGGTGCAGTGGGTCTGACATGCATGCCACACCTAATACGCTTGGACTTAGCTGGTAGGCAAGTCTAAGGTGGCGTGGGTCTGGCACGTATGCTAGGCCCAATACGCTTAGACTTGGAAGTTAGCCAATCCAAGACGCATGGACTTAGTAGGGCACCAAGTCTAGGTTTTACACGTATGTCAGACCCAATACGCTTGGACATGATGGTCAACCAACTCCAAGATAATTACAATCCTCTCATGGCATGTCTAGGGATTGACTGACCTCTCTTGAGTCTAAACATTAGGGAAGAACTCAACCTTTATAGGCTTAACTAGACTTGACGTCTTAAACTCTATTTTTCTCTACACCTTTTTAGGTGTATAAAAGTTCTCTATGGACCTGCCATTTTCTTATCAGGTAAGGGATATTTATTTCTCATTCAATGCTATAAGGGTAATTACCCTGTAAGCCCTCCTTTTATGGGCTATAAATATGTCGTGAGAGCTTTATAACAGGAAGTCAGGTTCACAATCTTCAACTCTATACTACTATGTTATTTTCAGAGCATCTCTCTTTCTATAATATTCTTGTATATTCTCTCTCTAAAAAGATACTTATTTAAGCATTGGAGAGTCGCCACCTCCACCAAAAAGAACCTTTTGCAGGTACTAGCCATGCACAACTTTGGCCAATCGAGGACCAAGTATAAGCTATCAACTACTTTGGCCAAAAAAGAATGGAGGAGATTGTTAGGACCAATTGATTGACTGATTATCCAACATGGGAACCCTATTCCTAGACTAGTCATATTTTTGGGACATTATCAATGACACCGCCTATGGGAAACTTATCAAAAAGCCATCGGTTTCTACCTAAAACGTGTTTTTAGCATTTCTAGGGTATTTATGGCTCACAACCAATGCCCCACAAGGCTAGGCAGGATAAATTATATTATTACCACAGACACTCCTACCCAGCATAAGCTTCAACAACTCACTAATCAGATGTAACTCCTTAGCCAGGCCGCGTTGACAACTTGATGGCAAAATTAGACATTGTCACCACAACAAGTCTTAATACCAGGGTTACTAACTACATTAGGATCTCGTAGACAATTATAGTACTTAGAGAAGACTAGATAAAATGATGTTAATGACGGTTCCTTAAGGGATCAGTCATGCCATTGTCATACTTATGCACAAAGCAAACACTCTAAATGCACTTCCCTAAGTTACTTTATGATGGACACCGATCATTGTAATTGTTGTTCTATGTCAAGCCCTTTAGGCTCTCAAGAGCCCAACAGACAAAGAGCAAATAGACAGTTTGCCGAGGGAATCAGCATACCCAAGGGAATGTTTATAATTTCCATCAGTGGAAGTTTTCTCCCTTGTCCAAACATATATTGAAAACTCGACTCTCAAAGGACCACTTTTCCATGAATATGAGTTTGGGCAACTATGATGGCTTGGCCGACCCAAGAGAGCATGTGTAAAATGTGCGCTGTAACTTAGAGTTGATCATCCAAGACCATGACTCAATATGCAAGATATCCCTTCAACCTTCAGAGGATTTGTCCGTGCTTGGTATAACAATCTGGAACCAAATTTTATTGAAAGTTTTAGTGACGCACACTTTAGCACCAATATACCCACCAAGAAGACCTCCACGGAGCTTTTTAGTGTAGCCTAACAAGAGGGCGAGTTTACGAGAGCATATTTGAGGAGATTCAGTGCCGAAATTCTTAAGTTTGGAGACTTGATGGAACCAGTAGCTTCCGAAGCCTTAATAAGAAGAGTAAGAAAACATGTCATCTAGAGAAAACTTTATGTTTTACTGAATAGAAGTTTGTCCAAAGTAAAGCAATTCATGAAAAATCATATACGAGTTAAAGAGGCCAGTTTACTTTGATACGGACCTCCTTGTTTTTACAAGAACAGCTGACACTAGTGATTTTCCAAGTGAAGTAATTAGGATACTTACCTGAAGCGCCTCTCCCATACCTGTTACTCAGCTCCCCTTAGGATGTATAATCCTAAATAAGAATATAAATTTCTTAAATATGAATGACTTATTCAAAATGACTTTTTCATTTTCTCCAAGTGGTTCATTAAGACTATAAACCCACCAATTTCTAAGGGATAGACATAGTCTCCCTTATGCTTTATGCATCACTCTCCAAGGGATGAATGTGATCTCTTCAGTGCTAATGCACCAATCTCTGTGGGATAAAGATAGTCTCCCCAATGTTATATGCACCTTCTCTAAGGGATTGATGTATTCTCCCCAGAGCTATACACACCACTTGCTAAAAAAGAAATAATATCCTTAAGGGCAATAGTCCCAACATGGTGTTGTACAAGGAAATAATCAAGAATTGTCCATAGAGGAAAGAGAACATTAGGGAGGGCCAACAACTATGGGGTACGAAAATATATGGTATTATTATTTAATGTTCTCTAGGTACAAAAACGCCTCCCACCTTTTATCTCATAAAGGATGACGATACACTTTGAGCCAAGTTGTCACCTCCAACTCTTTTAAGCCTTTAAATGTGAAATAACATATTAAATGCTTGGGGGGGCAACTAATGAGTTAATTTTATTAAGTTTTTATTTACTTTTTGTAAACGAGTAGGTCTGACATATGTGCCAAACCTAATACACTTGGATTTGACAGTTAGCCAAGTCTAAGATAGCGTGGGTCTAACACGTATGTTAGACCCAATATGCTTGGACTTGGCAGTACACCAAGTCCAAGCTGGAGTGGGCCTGACATGCATGCCACACCCAATATGCTTGGACTTGACAATTAGCCAAGTCCAAGATCGCGTGGGTTTATCACGCATGTCAGACCTAATGCACTTGGACTTGGCAGTGTGTCAAGTCCAAAGTGGCGTGGGTCTGACATGCGTGCCAGACCCAATATGCTTGGACTTGGCACACTGCCAAGTCCAAAGTGACATGGGTCTGGCACGTATGTCACACCCAATACGCTTGGACTTGGCAGTACGATGGATTTGGATCTCGTGGGTCAAGCACGCATTCAATAATTGTTCATGAATGTATTGAAATTCACCTAAAAGGTTGCGTATGATGGATTATTGTAATGAAATTGAGTGTTTTATTAATTATGCATCATCTAATCTGAGAAATATTAGTGGAGGCAATATTAAATGTTCATGTATGAGGTGCAAAAAAAAAAAATTCAATCCAGATGTTGTAACAATGCATCTTCTACAAAAAAAGTTTATGGAGAAATACTTGTGTTGATTTGCACACCAAAAACCATATGTTCATTACGAGACAGTGGTGGAAAGGATGGTTGAGTCAACTTTTAGTTCTAGCAACGTGTATGAAGTTGTAGATGACAATAGTAATCTTTATAGGAATATGGTTTTGGATGCGTGAATCAGGGTTATGTAGGTGAATGTCCAATTGTAGATGAAGAACCAAATGTAGATGCGACCATGTTTTTTTATCTTTTAAAAGACTCCAACGAACCATTATGAGTTAGTATACAAATCATAGTAAATTATCGGTCGTTGCATATGTGCTCACTATTAAGTCAGATCATGGCTTGAGTGAGACTGCTTACGACAAAAGTATTGAATGGTCGAGAAGTATTTTACTTGAAGAGAATAGGATGAAAAAGAACTTCTATACTGCTAAATCTATGATGAAACCCTTCAGCCTGATAGACTAGAAAATTGACATGTGTCCAAACTTCTATATGTCATATTACCTTAAAATATAGAGTTAACTGAGTGTTGAACATGTGGGTATACTCCTTATAAACCCAGAATTGGTAACAAAAAGACTTTATCGCACATAGAAAACAGATGGACTCAATCCATTCAGGTTATTTGTTGCTCTTTATTTTTATTGGCTGGTGATATTCATAATTTATAACTTGCCACTGAGGATGTGTATGAGGCCGGAGTTCATGTTTTTATCTATGGGGTCAGAATATAGATGTTTTTCCTCGACCGTTAAATGATGAGTTGAAGTAGTTGTGGTCATTCGGGAATTTGATTTATGATAACTTGAGGAAACAAAATTTTCAGATGAAAACAATTTTGATGTGGACTATCAATGATTTTTCTATGTATGGAAAGATTTCTAGTTAGAGCACATATGAAAAATCAACATGTTTATACTGTATGGAAAATAACAAGGCCTTCACATTAGAAAATGGTGGTAAAAAGTCTTTTTTTTTTATTGCCATCTACGATTCTTGCCAACGAATCATAAGTACAAAAAAAAAAATAAAAGGAACTTTTTTATTGCATCGCCACTACTATCGGGTGAAAATTGTATGACATGGTTCGCAATATGATGACATTATGTTTGATTTTGAATAAAATAAGCAGAAATTTTCTAGTTTTGCTGTGACCCATAAATAGTTAAAACAAAGTATTTTTTGGAAGCTTCCTTATTGGAAGACAAATATCCTCCGCCATAACCTCAATGTCATGCACATTGAAAATAACATGTTTGAAAACATTTTTGACATAGTTATGGACGTGAAAGGAAAGACAAAAGACAACATGAAGGCTAAAATATACCTTTATTTTGTCACCGTAAAAATATGAAGTTAGTTTATGATGGGTCATGGGTCGCAAAACCTAGTTTTCTCAAGGATTTCCAACTTGGATTAGTCTTCCTTGATAGATATCACCCTTACACACTTTCTAAGCCTAACATTTTAGAAGATTAAACACTAATTTGAAGAAGAAAATGAGCAAAATCAAGTCCCTTCTACTCTTTTAAAGGTTGTCTGCCAAAATAGTAGGGGAGAATTTAATTTAAATAGAATTATAAGAATACCATTAATGAGTCCATGTCAATCTTGCAAGGCCTTTATAAACTTTGATTGCTTTGACATTTTAACCCTAGATAGAACAATATGTTAGGAGACTATTTGTAAATATTTAGTCTGATCTAATAGTCAGATTAAGAAATATGATTGATACTATAAAAATGGATAATAGATAGTTTTATGCCAAAAATCTGAATTTTACATACCATTTTATTTACTTACATTATCATGATTTTTAAACTAATTCATTGATGACTCCTATCCATAACCATCATAAACATTTTCTCAAATTTTTCACCACTTCTAATCAAAATAGCATGATTTTACACGAGATTATACCAACGATCAATGTTTTTCACGTGTAAAATCATGCATTATTTTTCTTAGAATTCCACTTTATTATTATTATTTTACCCGATTAGAGAATTTATGCAATTCATCATAGGGTTGACATTTAGCATATCAATTTATTACTTTATATTGTCCAAAATTTAAGTTAAATTAGTAAAATTTTTCATCCCTAACTCAAGTTAACCAGGTTAACCTGCCACACTCACGACTCACGATTCGAGACATGAGACAAGTTCATAGAAAACAAATCAAATTAAATCATGAAACCTAATTACTAATCGACTCAATGTTAAAGGATGAAATTGAAATATCAATTAAGAAAAGATAAAAAAAAACTCAAGTCAACTAAGTTAACTCGCCACACCTACGACCCACGATTGAAGCTATGAGACAAGATAAGTTCATAAAAAGCAAATCAATATAAGTCATAAAGCCTAATTCCTAATCAACTCAATGTTGAAGAATGAAATTTTAAAAAATATCAATATAGTAAAGACAAAAAGAATCAAGTCAACTAAGTTAATCCGTCAAATTTGTGACACGGGTCATAAGACCGAGCTAACCACATAGAAATCAGACCACAATGAATTATAAAGTCTGATATCTAAGAAACTAAATGTTGAATGATAAAATTATAAAAAAAAACATTGATTAAGAAAACAAACAAAGGAAAAAAATGAAATGAATAGTGTTTTTGTGAGGTAGTGCATAGTAAAAGTACCATCCTTTTAGTTTTTTTGTTAATTCCTAATCAACTCAATATTGAAGGATAAAATTAAAAAAAATATCAATTAAAAAAAGACAAAAAAAATCGAGTCAACTGGGTTAACCCGCCAAACCCGTGACACAGGTCATTAGACCAAGCTAACCATATAGAAAGCAACCTATAATGAATTACGAAATTCAATCTCCAATTAAAAAAAAATTAAAGAATGAAATTAGGAGAGAACATAGATTTAGGAAAAAAACCAAAGGAAAAAAAAACACTATTGAAATGAATAATGATTTGTGAGGTGATGGACAATAAAAGCACCACCCTTTTCTGTTTTTTATTAATTAAAAGAAGAGAGAAAAAGAGCCTTCCCCACATAAAACAATCATTAACAAAACATTTTTCCCTTTATTTTTCAACCATAACCGCTAGCATAAATAAGGAAGCTCCCTTTAATTTATTTATGCCATTTTATCTCCTTTTTCTATTCTTCACTTCTTTTCTTTCACTGGCATATACCATCATCAAACTGAGCTCGACAATTGCCATCTCCTTTAACCACAACAAACAATAGCCAAGCTACCAATATTAATTATAAGGATAAGATTATGTGAACCTTGTAATCACACAACCCACAATGAGATTAAAAACAAATCCAAGAAAATTGAATATCAGGTTTGAAACCCTGACTCAGAGGTAACCTTATACCTAAGAACAAAAAGTATTGGAAAAAGAACATAGATCCAGAGATAACCTTGTACCTAAGAACCTGAATTACACAAATGATGCCACAAATCCAATTAATCTTTAATAAGTTAGTGTATGATCTTTGTCCTTGCAAAGAAAGGTTGCTTACAACATGCAAAACAAAAAAAAATATTGTTTATTCAAAGCATATGATTGCTGAATTTGGCAGCAAATAAAATAATATATAGTCCTCTTAAATAACCTTAATGCACTACTTTTGGGCTGTAAACCAAGGAGCCTTATCTAGTAATCAACTAACATAAATCTAAATTGAAATAACCCCTAAAACAATATCGAATGGGTTGAAATAGACTCATGACACGATCAAAGAGTTGATGTCTTATCCTAAGTGCAGGAGTGTCAAAGTAATAAATAACCCGGCAAGACCGGGGTCGAACCACAGGGAGGTCAACTATATAAATTACAAATAAAGATAAAGATTTGAAGAGAATAATAACAGAAAAGGAGTTGAAGAGAGTTTTGGGATGTGATATTGATGTAAGGATTAAACAATGATAAAACAGATGTCAAGGTTAGAGGATCCACTAATGGTATTTCAAATAAATATAATATAAACTCTTTTTATTACTCAACTGAAAACCACACATAAAGGAGGTTTTAATCGGATGATTTATCATTATTAGCTCATTATAAATTATTAACATGATCATATTAATCATCTTATCTAAGTAACACCATACTTATAAATATCATCAAACATTCATGTTGCTAGTTTATGTTAACAACAAATCAAGTTCCTATCATAATAACGATGTCGACCGAAGACTATGAAGGATCAAACATTTGATGTACCAAGTGTTATACAACATAAATCTATATTAACCATTTAACAAGCAAGGTATTAAGAATTAGTAAGATAAAAAGATAAAACATGTTAATAACAAACTTTCTTGGATATAAACATTGAAGTCCATGTTGAGTTTATATTATACATATTCTAACACCATTAGTGAAAACTTTTCACCTTGACATAATTAATTTAGCTAAACATAATGAAGAAGAAAAACATAAATAAACAATACATGAACATAAACATGATATAAGTTAACTAAGTATAGGAAAGGAAATGAAAAGCATAAACAAGAGATTAATATAGCATGAAAGAAAACTTGAACATTACAAAGATATAAAGAAAGAAAGCAAGAACATGATCTTGATCTGAAAACCAAGATGACTAAATACATGGCAAATGCCTCCTTTTATAGGCTGAAATTTGAAACTATTGATTGGTTGACAAAATATTTAGTTGGTGGCTAACCATTGATTTGGTGGCTGGTTTTTGACATTATTGGCTACTGGTTATTGACATTGTTGGCTGGCCAATACATCATTGCTAACATCAGAATTAGAGCCCTTTGTTCCATGAAAGCTGTGGGCAATTATCTTATCTTTCCAACAAAAAAAACCAGAGCTCATTTGGACTTCTAGAACTCAAGATATGAACTGAAAACCGAACAGTGTCTGAGCTGCAGGATAGGTTCCGACTTCTCTGTTGTTGCTAAGATTTGAACTTGAAAATGGCAGAATTGAGTCTTGGACTTTTCATGAAAGTTTTAGGTCTATGTCTTAGTTTTCTATCCATATAAAGTAGACCTAAATCCAAGTTCTACAACGCCATTTATGACCCAATAACCGAATGGTGTTCCAGTTTGGAATTGAAGCAGCATCTCTTCTTTTAGCCTAGTCCTCTTTTTGTCTCTTCACTTTCAATAGTTAATCACATTAATCAATTCTTTGAATTGTGAGATATTCCTGTATTCAAAACAAGCATTTACCATAAATTAAAGATATATTATATTATCAAACTTGTTATTATAAAATATCCTTTAGTTAGGGAATTTAATGATTCTTTAGTATAATACGATGATATAAAGCTTTAATGAGAATGCACTTTTAAGTACTAATCAACTCAATTTAGAATAAAGCCCAAATCTAATAATATTCAACACTAAAATAAATATAAAAAAACAACATAAAACAAAGTCCTCTTGCTTCAAAACACCATACATAGCTAAAACTCTCACTTTGCTTTCCTTGGAGGCTTTGCCAAAACTTCATGCTCCAAATTAGCCAGGAAAATTTATTTTTAATTGTTGGAATTTTCTCCCTTAAATTGCCTCCTTTTAATCTCCTTGATTTTCTAGGAAATCTTGTAAAATAAGAAAAAGAACAACGAAAGAATCCTAAGCCTCGCCACTATATATATATATATATATATATTTCATAATGGATATGGAATCCTTGCAAACTATAGATAATCATTGCTGCTATAAATATCTCATTGTTTGACATGAAATCCTTGTGGAATAGGCAAGCCAATAGATTTCACACATGTTTCCAAAAGCATTAAAGAATTCTTGTATTGACTGGAATCCATAATACATAAGAAAACAATGTTTGTTTAATTTTTGCATATTTTTGGTAGATTTCAGTCCTGACTTCAAATACATCGTTCTCTCTTGTCTAGATAGTTTAACAAGCCTACCATATATTGCTGAAAAGGTAAGGAGGTCTACTTTATAACAAAATTGTAATCTCAATATAATTCCTTATGTAGATCTAGATCTAGTTCAAAGAGTAGAGAAAGGTCTAGATAGACAGATTTGACAAGATTCGCCTAGTAACTTTGATCCTTTGAAATAATCCCTTCTCTAATTTTGATTGACCTGAAATTTTAACCCAAAGTATAAGAGTATATCTACAAACTCTTATAAATATTTTAGCCTGATCCAATGGTATAGTTAGAAGTTATGTTCAATAGAGTAAAACTTGATAATGAAAAATTTTACACCAAAATTCAAATTTGACCTTTCTTGGATCGTATTAGAAAACAATCCACCATTCTTGTATAATTGGTAGCAATTGTTTCTAAATATAACCGAGTGCAAATTTAGGTCTAGATTGAGGAAATAGAGGTTAAAGTGAGTGTGTGCATGTGCGTATGCGTATGCATGTAGTTGATAACCCTATTAACCAAAGTGGAAAAATAGAAAACAGTTATATATCATCCACTGCATATTAAATATATAAACTAGCTAGTTTATATATATATGCACAACACTAATGTATGCACATTAAATACTTGTACATAAAATAACCAATTCATATTTTAGAATTCTTAGT
>Ga0325414_1002475_pt1 | contig 18751 bp, 11 predicted proteins | sample PopdelMetagenome_8_FD_206183 | JGI IMG/M metagenome (GOLD analysis project Ga0325414, IMG submission 206183) | Populus deltoides microbial communities from Bellville, Georgia, United States - Leaf-PdKOR-R3 | ecosystem: Host-associated > Plants > Phyllosphere > Phylloplane/Leaf | place: USA... | reverse complement strand
CCAGCTCGAATGAAGTACTGAGTTGCGGGTTTAATAACTAAAAGTTTTAGTGCATGAATGTCTCCAACGTATATTTAGTCTCCATTTCATTTCCGATTTGCACATAATTTATCTATTTGGCCTGATTGTATATATGATATCTTTTTTTGTCAGTAACAAATCATGTTCAGGATATTGACATTCTAGTCAGTTGGAAGTAAAAAGCTTTCATTAATCTTGGACAGGATTTCATTGCGACAAGAATGATGTCATAGATTAGTATGTTATGTCAGCCACTAATTATAAACTCTTCACAATGTAAAGGAAAAAAATTGAATGATGAAAAAATTCACAGGTTCAGATGCATGGCCAACCAACAAGGAATGAGAGCAGTCAAAGGTTAACAATCATGCCCAAATCATTAAAAAGACTAGCACAAATATGTTTTCCATTGCATAGCTTCAATAGACAACTCGAATAAGATGCGTGTACTAAAGAGTGAAATGCTCCAAGCAAATTCAATACAGAATCAAATAAAAGATAGACCACAAGCAACATCAGCACCGCCCGAAAATGGCTGCTTCAGGTGCCTGGGCTACAGTACTGGAGGCAGGGGCAAGGGCTGCGTCGCCATTACTTCTAGCCTGGTGTTTGGCAAGGCAAGGATCGGCGCACAATGTTGGCAGATAAGTTCCTGGAGACATTGTTTTATTGTATGAAAAATGTTAAGAACTGCATGTGAGAAATTACAAAGAAATATGGCTATTCGATTCATTGGTGGCAGATAAAGAAGTGTAAATGGGTACCTTCTCCCAAGGCCATATTGGAGTATAGATCAACAATGTTAGGGCAAGCTTGATAGCATTCATCTGAGCAAAGTTTAGCCAAAAACTGAGGCTGAAGGAGAGTGTCTGATGAAACACCAACAGTTTCTCTATGGAGGCCACATGAACTAACACATTCATCGCTCTCAATCCATTCATTCACGGTATCTACAAAAATCTCTGTTGTCTTGCATTGGTACTTAACAGTTCCATCTTTTTCTTCATAATTCTCTAACAAGCATCTCTGACCAGAGGTTGCGATTGAGTATGCGCAAAGATCCACCGGCAACTGCTCACATATAAGCTCACCTAATAAATAAGAAAGAATTTAGTACTAGTATACAACATTGCTATATTTAAGGATCCATCTCACTATTTTGTTCAAATCCAGGGGTCTAACGGACATCAGAAAAAAAAAGAAGTTTATATATAAAACGAGAAAGGTGAAGGATGGATTTACCGAGAGCTCCATGAAGGAGAAGAGCGAACGCTAGGAAGATGATCAAGGCCATTTTTCAGTCTAGAAGCAAACAGAAAATGTACTTTAGCTATAGCTTGTGTGAGACGTTAGGATACTAGGGTTTGTGTTTATATACAGAGAGAGTAGGGATCATCGAATTTTTATGCTGATTAGTTAACAAGGAAATGATTTAATTTTCGGTATCAAGAGTTCTTTGGTAACATGATTAAGGCGTCATTAAGTGATGTTATAGTGGCACTTGAAGAAAAATTTATAATTTCATATCAAAGCTTACCATTTTAATTTTAATATTACCTAACCAAGTTTGCTGATTTTTAGTTACAGATTGAAGGTAAAATCATGCAGAATCCCTACTCTTGTGATGATTTTTCTTCAATTTCATATTACTGGGTGTCTTTCCAAATTATAAGAGCTTTGATTATGGGTGATTAATTAGACTCTTATACTACGAATGTTTTGAGTATAGTTGTTAAATCTAATATGACTCATGAACAGTTTAGCTTAGACAATCTAAAACTTGAATTTTAATTCAATTTGAGTTTATATTAATTGATTTATCTGAACAAACTCAATCCAAATTTAATGACTTAATTGTATAAACACCAAGAATTATATATATAGACACATGCTCGAGGTAATATTATCCTAATAAAAACGGTTTATTAAGATGAACCGGATAACTTAGTGACTTGAAAATATGACAACAACGAGTTTGAGATAGTGAACACAATTAGGTTTTTAATAACCCAAGGAGGACAGATGACACTTCGTTACATAGGTCCAGTCCCTGTATAGGCCTGCATAAGCCCACTTTGGCAAGTTAATTAACATGAGCATTTTGTACAACTTTCACACACAATTTTACGGAGGTGCCTCCATTTTTTTTCCAGCAAAGTTTTGGTGTACATGCACTTCTATTAAAATTCCATGAGAGTAGAATATTAACAATTTAATGAGCAAATTATGCTCAGAATTTGTTAATGATAGATACAAATAAAATGGACAAAAAAACCCTCTGAAACAAATTAAAAAAATTCCTTCAAAATAGATCCAACAAGAATACTGCTTGAGCTTAGGCTTGATATCCCGAGCCCATCTTCCTAGAGGGAATAGACTCGGGCAAGAAGCTCGAGCCCATGCAGGGCGTATGCCTAATGTGGACGTGACATGCCTAACACTTTTGGTGGTGGGTGTGTACCCTAGCCCCCTCATGGACTCCAGCTTCTATGCTCGAGCCCAACATGCTTGGGCTTGGGAGCGCTCCTTAAACCCAACATGTTTGGGTTTAGACAGTGCACCCAGACCCACTTTCACTCCTTGTTGGCTTGGGTTGTCAACCCGATCCCAGCATGTTTGGGTTTAAGCAGCGCACCCGGATCCACTTTCACTCCTTGTGGGCTCCGGTTGTCAACCCGATCCCAGCATGTTTGGGTTCAAGTAGCACACCGGGATCCACTTTCACTCCTCGTAAGCTCGAACTGTCACACTTGAGCCCAGCGTGTTTGGGTTCAAGTAGTGCGTTCGAACCCACTTTCACCCCTCATGGACTCGGGCTATCACGCCCTAGTCAAACGTGTGGTCCAGGTTGCGCGCTCAAATCCACTTTCACCTCTCATAGGCTCGGGCATATTCACAGAGCCTAACATTCCCTAATGATTTTTTTCTAGACCCCATGCAAGTCTCTCAGTATTTTATATTGATTCAATACGTATTATTTTGAGTAGAGTACAACTCAAAATATCGCAAGGGTAAAATTACACTCTAGACCCTTCTATTCACAAAAGACGAGACTCATGAGCTATAAATACACAATGAGACCTTATGAACAAGTGTTCACAATCTCTTCATTCTCAACATTTTTAGCATATATATTTTTAAAGTCTATCTCTCTAAAATATCATTGCATTTTTTCTCTTTACAAAGTTACTAACGTTACCATCAGAGAGTCTTCACCTCCACCAAAAGAGACCTTTTACAGGTACTAGCCACAAGACACCTTGGATTACCAAGCACCAAGTATAAGTTACCAATCACCTTGGCTAGGGAAAATGGATGAGATTGCTAGGACCAAATGATTAACCGATTATCTAATCTGAGAGCCCTATTCTTAGGCTACTTGGATTTTGTAGGACATCATCAGTTAACTAGCTATTATTTCCTCGTACACTTATGTCGCTAGCATACCATCCAACACAAATTGCAGAATTTATGTACTAGCAAATTATTAATAAGGTAAGCATTGCGAATCCATGGGGCAGGGCAAAAATTCAATTATGTTTTTAACTCAATGGATGAGATGCAGTTTCTTTGCACTAAAAATAATAAGCATAAAAAAAGCTGACGAGAAGGATGATTTGATGATTAAGAAAACATATTTTCATTTTAATTATCAAACCTGAGTTTGGTTGTAAAAGCAAAAATCTTATATTAAATCATTTAATCCTGATATAGATAACATATCTTTCACTTGATTGATATATTTAGAGGGTGTTTGAAAGTGCGGTAACAATTGCTTTTCAAAGTGCTTTTTGTTTGGAAATGCATCAAAATAATTTTTTTTTATTTTTAACATTAATATCAAAACAATCCAAAAACACTAAAAAAATTAATTTAAAGCCAAAAAAATTCAAATTTTAATGAAAAACAAGTTGAACCGTAACCCCAAACAGGCACTTAATTTTAGTGCATGAAAATAGACCAAAGATGTCCCTTACCATAAAACCAAAAAAAATAAAAGAATGAGTTCAGAAATCTACACATCTATTCAATCCTCCATAGTTATTAAACTTGACTTGAAATCTAACTTGATAAAGAATCTAAGTTATTAGATTACTGGATCAACTCTTATCAATATTTTTTTATATCAAAATATGTCATTTCTATCTTTTTTATTTTAAAAAAATCTTTGGTTTTGGTTTAGACAGGGTTTGGCTAGGTCAATTGAATCGCAATGTGAACCTATTAAGTTACCTATGTTTGACCTTATCAATGTTAAAACCTAGTTGGAGTTAAGTTTCGAATCACAAATTTATCGAGTCGATCTACTGGTTGAGTTTAATAATTATGTATTCCTTTATGCCTACTTGTTTATTACAAGTTTTGTAACTTGTTATTTATTGAACATGTGAGGCAATAAGGTATAGTCAGCGGACCTGATAACAACATACTTCTTTAAAATAATTTTACTAGCTATATCTAGGTAACTTCCTTTGTATCCAAGTCTTTTATGAAGTTTACTAACTCACCACCATGTTAACACAATCAAAATACTAGCTTAGAAAACTCAATAAAGCAAAGAAACTAATTTAACATGTGATGGATCAATAATTATTGTTTTTTTTTTTATGTTTGTTTGTTTGAAACTGCTCTCTAAAGGGTTGACCATGAGAAGATTAAGACCCATCATCTTTGAGCTCAGCCAAGTGTCGGGTCCAGATGCTTATGAGTTTGACGAGTTGTCAAACCTATTATTTATTGGCTCAGCCAAGTGTTAGGCCTAGTCACCAGTGAGTTTAGTGAGCTGCTAGACCTATCATTTCTAAGCTCAACTAATCATTAAGCCTAAACACTTATGGGTCTGATAAGTTACTAGATCCATCATTTCTAGGCTCAGCCAAACGCGGAGCCCTAAAATTGCCTGATGGATCAAAGATATTTTATTATGATAGAATCATAGATCAGAGAATTTTTTTATCTTGATAGGACATACCAACATTTCCCCTACTAGGAAAAGAAGCACCTTAGGGCTATAAAATGAGGAAACAAAGATGATAGTGTTAGGTTCAATTTTTTCTCTCTGTTTTAACAATGACAATTATATCATAATAGAAAAACTCTTACTCAAAGGTATAATTGATTTTTACTGAACTGATTCTAATTTAATCATCGAGATACCCAAATAGATAAAAGATGACCTTTTACAAGTAACAATGATGATTTACCTATGCTTTCACCATGGAAGGATAGGTCAGATTGCTAGAACTAGGAGATTAATGACTTTATCCTAGGCCTAGGCTCGACCTTTAACCTTATGAGATAAAATAGAACCTCATCATTGGTGCTGTTTGTAGGAAAATTATAAAAGAGCCACCGATCGCTCCTCTAGGAGCTAGGCCATTATCATTCCTAATTACCATTGGATTTGGGGCCGTTAAGTTTTGAAAGATTGTCATCAGGTGCCAACAAGATGTCAGTTCAAACCATGTAAGTTCAAGAGTTATTGCAAACTGGTAGCTTAATTTCCATTATCATCCTTAATTACTATCGGAATTGGAATTTTGAGGTTTTAGAAAGCCTTCAATGGCTACCAACAGAGTGTTGGTTTAATCCATGCAACTTCAAAAGCTATTGGTAACTAATAACTTCTATCAAGCTCATGGACCTCATAGGTAGATGATCCATAAATAAAGAGGTTACGTTATCTTTTCTCCAGTCATATTTTTATAATAATTGAAGGACCTTTGTTTATTAAAGAAGATTCCTCTTCCTAGTGCTACATAACAATTTACCTTGGAAGAGATTGACATGTTCTTCATAGGGCAATCGCACCTTCCTTTAAAAACATGATGGACTCTGCCTAGTTGAAAAGTTTTTTCGTTATTATAGGATTAATGTCCATAAGGCCTTATGTAGACCAAAATTAAAGCCATTTAACACCACTCCCTACCAAGAGGCTTCTTAATGTTCCACAATAAATACACCTAAACTAAATGACATCTCTCATTGTTCTAAAAAGATAAAGCTCTTATGAATCTAGCTAAGGCTAGCTCATCTATCGCCTGTAACTAGAAATGCTTTATTAAGTATTGTTGTTCGACCTAGAAATGTTTTATTAAGTATGGGCATCTGACCTAGAAATGCTTTATTAAATGTGGGTAATGGATCCAGAAATGTCTCATTAAGTATAATCGTTAGACCTAGAAACGCTTCATTAAGTATGGGCGTTGGACCTATAAATGCTTTATTAAGTATGGATAATAGATCCAAAATTTTTTTGTTAAGTGTTGGAATTAGACCTAAAAAGGAACTTTATACAAGGACTAAAACTTGTGCAAATCAACAAAAGAATTAGAAAAATATGATATGTACAAAACGAGAGTACACATATATACGTAGGGGGTCTAAAGATCTAGCTTAGGCTTCTTAGTCATATACTCCCTTTATAGAGTCGAAGTAGCCCTCACTAGGAAGACATCTAAGATGTTCGAGACTAACACTAGATGGAAGGCTGCATTAAAATCCACTTGCATCCCTTTGAAGAGGTTGAAGAAATATAGGTTGGATATGACCAAGAATATCTATCTTCCACCGTCTTAGTCAAAGCTATCGAGCCCTTGAAAAACTCTTGAAATTTCTTATAAGAATCTCTCAAAGACTCCAACTTCACTTGAAGGAATCCTTTAAAAACTCAAGCTTTGCTTGAAGATGCTGGTTCTTTTTCTTGGTACAAATAACTCAGCTCGTGTGGTAGCAATCTCAGTTTGCATATTAACTTTGAAGTCCCTAACTTGAAGAAGCTCCCTTTTCAAGAGAATCACCTTGTTGTAGGAGGCCTCAAATGCTTTCTCCTGAGATCTCAATTTGAGGGAAAGACCATACATTTGGTCCTTTAGTCTGGAATAAGCCACCTTAATGCTTTGTAGTTTAGCCTCTACAACATTTTTTTTCTCCTAAAGGTAGTCAAAGGTTGCTTGATTTTCCCTATTTACAGTCATGACCCTTCTCACATAACTCTTTTTTGTTGCTCGATGCCTCCGGGAATGGGCACACATCATAAAAACCTACCAAGAGACAATGTTAAAGAGAAGAAATCACTTAACCAAAACTAAAAAATAAGACGTTTTATCCCTACATTGAAAGCTATTTGGATAGTTAACACCAAATAGCGATGAAAGTTTTCGTCAGACATTGTAGAGATGTTTAATGGGATTGTAAAGGCCCTTTCTAGATTTGTCACAACCTCAAGGCTATCATTCCTAAGGCATGTTCTCCCTTCAACCATAGCCTCTATCAATTTCCCTTTCTCTCCTGTTAGAGTTGAAAAATTGAATGAATTATAGCCCAGGGCTAGATCAACAAAGATGTCCTGGAACTCTATGGTACCAGACTTTGTGGATGTCATAGATGCCCTTTTCCTGGATGATAAGGCAGGAAGTTGAGGCAAAGGAAAGATCGCATCAGGTGCCTCTATCGGCGGGGCTTGGGGATGGTTGGTCAATGAAGTATAAACTCTTCTTCTCTTGAAGTGAGTGGCAGCATTTACGATCACTACAGAGAGGGTTAGGCTTTTTTCTTCTCGGGATAAGAGAAGATCATGACCCTCATCTTCCACATGGGTTATGCTCTCCAATGGTGTTTTCCCTTCTTTCCTCACCTCTATCCATGACACCTATCCTTTTCCTTCAACTATCAACCCTATAGAGATAAAAGAATGTTAGATTTTAAAACGAGCAAAAAAAAAAAAAACATGATAGGATGACTTTATACCTTGCAAAACATCATAGTAATATCCCTTGACCATTTTGTCAACTTCATAATCGGTTTTGGTTGAATCCAAAATTGCACATTTCTTTTCTCTTTATTTGAGCTCAAATGAGGCTTGATGTTTACCTCGCGGGGAGGAGTTTTTCAATAAAAGGAGCACCCCCAGATTTGCTACAGTCCTTACTGGCGATCGATAATTTCAATATATCTTATGATTAACCACTTTCCCATCAGGTTCTTGGTAGAGTTGGGTTTCTCGGTCATCGTGTTCTCCATGACATTGTTGCTCCTATTAGTAAAGGTGAAGAACTAACGCATGTCGTTGCTGTCATCGATGCTGACGACCAATTAGTAGCAACTCCTTAAGACATTTACAATAGGCTTGAGTCCAACCATTCTATAAAAATTTTCAAAAAAGGACATGAATGTCCACCCATTGGGATGCAGCCGACTCAGACCTAACTGGTAGTAGCTAAATTTATCCCTCACAAATCCCTGAAGAGGGAAGGAATACCTCATCTTGTACATATAGAGAGGGGTAGTAATTTAAAAAAAACCCTAGGGGGTTCTTAGGGTCAGTTTACTAATATGTTTATCAGGGAGAGACATCTGAGCAACATACTTTCCAGCTTATTAGTAAGCCATGACTTTCACGTCCACAATACATATGATGTTGGGGACGTCATCGTTAGGGGTTTGAGGAAACCTCCTTCTCTCCTAAGGGTCTATGGTTGGGACATGTGAGGGAATCTTACGAGACCTCTATCTTTTGAGCACCTCTAGTAGGAGAAGCAGATAGGCCCTTATGAGAGGATCTTCTTTCCTCTCTACCATAAGACAACGCCAATATAGCATCCCTTTGAACCTTGAGGCCTAATATGAAGGACCCATGTCTCCTATCATTTTTTTCATGTTCTGAGCGAAACTTGAACTCCTTGTCAAGAGTTGGAGCACTTCTCTTTCTTAAACGAGGCCTATTGCTTTTAGGCTCTATTAATTCTAGTAGAAAAGAAAGATCATTTAAAAGGTTTTTTTAGGATGATTCGTACATGTTTTTCTCGATTAAAGAAAGACATGGATTGGAATATCTTCTATGAGAGTTATTTTCTCTCTCTTTTTTACAGATTAGATGAAGTAAAAGTAAAGGAAAGGAAAAAAAAGTAAGAGTAACTAGGGTTATAAAGAAAAAACCCTTACATCGTCGCTGTCAAATGAAAATTTTTTATATCTCACATGTCTTAAGAAGTCTACTCAAGCTCTATATTGAGTGCTAGATATCATTTTGTTCCCCAAAATGAACCTTCTACCAAGGGCAAGAAGCCACCTGGACTTGAGAATCCCAACGGTACCAGGAAGGACGCGAAAAAATCTTATGGGAAAGACAAAAAAGGTCTCACCTATTACGAGTATAGGCTTTTCAAATTCTTTGCGTATAATACACAAATAATTGAGGGCTATTAATGGATCAACATTTATTGCTTTTTGTTTGTTTGTTTGAAACTGCTCTTCAAAGAGTTGACCATGAGAAAGTTAAGACCCATCATCCTTAGGCTCAACCAAACGCTGAGCTTAGATGCTTGTAAGTTTGACAAGTTATCAGACCCATCATTCATGAGCTCAACCAGGCGCTGAGCCCAGATGCCTGTGGGTCTAACGAGTTGCCAAACCCATCATCCCTGAGTATAGCCAAGTGCTGAGCCTAAACGCCCTCTGATGGATCAAAAATACTTAAATATAACTAATTCCTAACGTTCCAAACATGATAATTGTTATGGTTTTTTTTTGGCTAAACCCTAATGAATAATCATAAACTGATTACAATATTCATTTTACATTTTAAAACATGAAAAGATGCAATTTTTAATATCGAGTCTATATCTTACAGTGTAAGTTTATAGCCTGATATTATGCAAAATAGTTTGAAAAAAATGCGAGGGGCCCATAAATATTTTAAAATGCTCTTTGGAAAATTTGAATTTTTTTCATATTATTATTAAATTTATTAGGCTGGGCTGAACCTAGCTCGGTTGGGATGGGATGACGGGCAACTTAATAAACCTAGCCTTTGTCTTTCTCTTTTTTTTTTTTGGCTGGGCTGAGCCCTTAAATCAGAGATATTTTATTATAATGGGAGTATAGATTAGAAATATTTTGTCCTGATAAGATTATAAATCATATATATTTTATCTTGATGAGACATGCTAACCTTTCTTCTACGAGAAAGAGAAGTTATTAAGAGCTATAAAATAAAAAAATAAAAATTTTTTTATCAGTTTTAAATTTTTCTCTTTGCTTTTACAATGATAATTTTATTTTAATAAAAAAACCTTTATTAAAAAGATAGTTGATTTTTTATAAATTGATTCTAATTTAATTATTAAAATGTCTCTAAATAAATAAATAAAGATTTTTTACAAATATTTTACAATAACGATGATAATTTACCTATGCTTATTTCATAAATAGATGGGTCAAACAAAATTAATGATTTTATCCCGAGGCGTTCAAGCTCACGGGATAAAACAGACCCCATCGACATGCTATTAATTTGTTATTTTTGGTTTTGGTACAAGTTGGAAATGAGCTAAAAGGAAAGTTTATGAAGCTGTTAACAATTATATCCAAACAATTCTAATTAATCAACCTTGTGGACCCCATATGGAACCTTCATAGTTCGTAGGGTTTTCTCAAACCTTATCACTAATGATCTTTAGCATTATTCTGTAAGTCAATGAAAAACTCAAGTCAATGGCCACAATGATCTGATAAGATTTTTGTTTCCAAACAAAGGGCTTAACTAGGCTTGTGTCCTTCTGAAACCTCCTCTTTTGATGTTTTTTCCCTGACAGATTTCTCACTTTACTGAAATCTTGAAAAAGAATATATGGGAAACTTTTGCACGATCTCCATATCATGCGATCAATTACTCTCTGGTTGCTTGGATTTCACTTTCAGAAAAGCTGTCTACATATCCAAGCTTAAAGAAAATGTCGATGGTTTGAAGATTGCAGTGGAAGGGCTAACAGATCTACATAATGATGTGACGAGAAGAGTGAAAGTTGACGAGGAGCAACAATTGAAGAGGCTAGACCAAGTACAAAGGTGGATTTCAAGGGCAGAAGCTGCTATTGATAGAGCTAATGAATTGCTAAGAGAAGATTCTCAAGAAATTGAAAGACTGTGTCTTAGAGGTTACTGTTCCAAGAACTACAAGTCAAGCTACAGGTTTGCCAAAGAAGTGGATAAGAGGCTACGGGATGTGGCTGATTTAAAGGCCAACGGAGATTTCAAAGTGGTGGCTGAGAAGGTTCCTGCAGCTTCAGGAGTTGCAAGGCCCAGTGAACCAACAGTGGGGTTGGAGTCAACATTCAATCAGGTGTGGACCTGCCTGAGAGAAGAAAAACAGGTGGGAATTGTAGGGTTATATGGAATGGGGGGTGTCGGAAAAACTACCCTCTTGACTCAAATCAACAACGAGTCTCTCAAGACACTCGATTATTTTGATATTGTGATATGGGTAGTGGTGTCAAAAGATTTGAAACTTAACACTGTTCAAGAAAGCATAGGGAGAAATATAGGCTGTTCTGATGATTTGTGGAAGAATAAAAGCCTTGACGAAAAAGCTGTGGACATATTTAATGCCTTACGCCATAAAAGGTTTGTGATGTTGTTGGATGATATCTGGGAGAGGGTTGATTTAAAAAAACTTGGAGTTCCTGTTCCTGATATGAAAAACGGTTCCAAGGTAGTTTTCACAACTCGTTCCGAAGAAATTTGCGGCCTGATGGATGCTCACAAAACTGTGAAGGTAAATTGCTTGGAAGGGGACGATGCTTGGGATTTGTTTCGGAAAAAAGTAGGAGATCAAACTCTTTGTGTTCATCCTGATATTCCTGAACTCGCAAGAAATGTTGCCAGTGAATGTGGAGGTTTGCCCCTTGCGCTCATCACTATTGGTCGGGCTATGGCTTGCAAGAAAACACCTCAAGAATGGCGTCATGCTATCCAGGTCTTAAGTAAATCAGCTTCAGAATTTTCAGGCATGGGAGATGAGGTATTCCCTCTGTTGAAGTTTAGCTATGATAATCTATCCAAACAAAAAATAAGAAATTGTTTTCTGTACTGTAGTCTCTTTCCAGAGGACTTTCTGATAAATAAAAATGATCTGATAGATTATTGGATTGGTGAGGGAATTTTAGATGGAAGTGATGGCAGGGAAGTGGTAGAGAATTGGGGGTATCACGTTATCGGTTGTCTTCTCCATGCATGTTTATTGGAAGATAAAGATGATTGTGTGAGAATGCATGATGTGATTCGCGATATGGCTTTGTGGATAGCATCTGATATTGAAAGGGATCAACAAAATTTTTTCGTGCAAACTGGAGCTCAATCAAGTAAGGCTCCGGAGGTTGGAAAATGGGAAGGTGGCAGAAAGGTTTCGTTTATGGCAAATCATATAGAACATCTTTCAGAAACACCAAACTGCTCCAATCTTCAAACTTTGTTTCTTGGTAGTATTCATTTGAAAAAAATCTCCAGAGGTTTCTTCCAATTTATGCCTAAACTAACAGTTCTAGACTTGTCAAATAACATTTCCTTAGTCGGATTGCCTAGGGATGTTTGGAAGTTGGTTTCCTTACAGTATCTGAATCTTTCACGGACAGGCATAAAGGAGTTGCCAACAGAGTTGAATGAATTGGTAAAGTTGAGATATTTGAACCTGGAGTATACGCATTCGCTCTATCTACTACCACACGGAGTGATATCTGGCTTCCCGATGATGCGTATATTAAGAATGTTCCGTTGTGGTTCTTCTGAACAGGCAGCTGAAGACTGTATTCTTTCAAGAGATGAATCCTTGGTAGAAGAACTGCAGTGCCTGGGAAAACTGAATATGCTGACTGTCACCATAAGAAGTGCTGCTGCTCTTGAGCGATTGTCAAGCTTCCAAGGGATGCAGAGTTCTACTCGAGTTCTATACCTCGAGCTTTTCCATGATTCAAAGCTAGTTAATTTTTCATCATTAGCAAATATGAAAAATCTGGATACTCTGCACATTTGTCATTGTGGGAGTTTGGAAGAGTTGCAGATTGACTGGGAAGGGGAACTACAAAAGATGCAAGCTATCAACAACCTTGCCCAAGTGGTCACAACCGAGAGACCCTTCCGCAGCCTCTCCAGTGTATATGTAGAAAATTGCTTGAAATTGAGTAACTTGACATGGCTTATACTTGCTCAAAACCTTACATTTCTTAGGGTATCAAACTGCCCTAAACTGGTAGAGTTAGCAAGTGTGGAGAAACTGCCTGAGGTTCCTGAGTTGGTGGAAAATCTAAACCCATTTGCAAAACTCAAAGCTGTCGAATTATTATCCTTGCCAAATCTAAAAAGCTTCTATTGGAATGCCCTGCCACTACCATCAGTGAAGGATGTCCGAGTTGTTGACTGCCCGTTTCTGGATAAGCGGCCTCTAGATACTAGCAGAGCCAATCAGTAAAATGCCTACATAGGGAGAAAAAACTGGTAGAAAGAGCTGCTGAGATGGCAGAATGAAGCTACAAAAACAATGATTTTCTTCATCGCTACTTCATATTGCACAGAATCGCAAATTTGTTTTAGTTCGTAATATTTCTTTTCTGCCTTCCTTCTTTATCTCCCCATTTTTTTCTCTTGTTCCTAGTTTGTAATCCAGTCTTATCCACTTGTATTTCATTGAATTCTGATTATTGTTTGTTTGAGTGTTTGATAGTATCTTCTTTGTGTTCAAAGCCTGGTGTTGACAACATCCTCGCTCACTGAGTTCATGTCCAGATCCTTCAACACTGCTGAGGAAAACAAATTAAGTGAAACCGGAAACCACTTATGTTTTTGAAACTGCAGGTCCTTGAATAACAATGGAGACAGATGCCCTGCATTATGGATGTGCATATATAGAAAAAAGTTTGTCAGACATTTCATTTGTTTAGGAATGCCCTTCCGACCAGTTCTGCAAACAAGTTCTATCAATTCCAAAACATCTATGCCTTATAGATAGTAAAGGTTCTCAAACTTTCAAGTGATAAAAATCTCAAAATGAAAGTAAATCGAAGTTTCAAAATGTTATTTCATAATAAATCCACAAGGATCATGCTACTATTCCACAAATTGGTGGTCCATTACGGGATTACATATTTTACAATCACAGCCAAATAATCCAACTGCTAGAAGTAACAATCATACAACAACAGATCCTGAAAACAGGATTTTGATCTAATTGTAAATGATAATCACTTACAAAATGCATTGAAGATTGCATAAATTTCATGCGTACTCCTTTTCTTTTTGAGTCCAATACAAGTTCAATACATCCAGGACAAGTCTTGCCGGAATGACTCATATCTTGCAGCTCCTTGAACGCCCCTTTCAGAAATTTGAGGGCAATCTCCAACAGCTAAGAATTCCAATTTGTATCTCCTAATAAGAGGGCCCAATTCATCACCAGTAACTCCCTAATATTTTTTTTAATCATAATACGCAAACGAGGAAACTGGCTCCCAAGCTGTAGTGGGCATCGCTAATCTAATTTCTTGACATCTGACAAGCTCTCGGGTTCCAAGATTTTGAGCTGAAAAATGAACTTCCATCCCAACGCCATTGAAGGAATACACATGGTCTCAAGCGAGTTCCTGAATTGGGCACATCTGAATTAAATTGAGGATTCCATTTTGTGTAAATGAAGATAAGGGACCAGACAGATTCAAGCACTGAACAGTTCTGAGCCAGAACTCTCATCTGTTTAATCTTAGTGAACTGTTCATCAGAAGTGGCAGAGAGAAATCTGAAGGAACTCGGAGATAAATTGCGCGAAGATTACTTGTGTTTTTCGCCAAGCCTATAGCATCTCAACCTCTGACTCCAACATACATGTCCAAATGAATCTTCTCCAGGTTCTTGCGCTTCCCCAACACACAAGCAAGCCCATTCCCAGGGCTGATGATGTAATTCACCAGGTTAAGCTCCAATATGAACTCGCATGGATCCATTGCTTTTTCCATCATTCAACAGCTAGCCTATCATAAAACCTCACACATCTGTTCTTACCATCCACCTCAAACTGCAACCATTCAAGTCTTCACCAGCTAGAACCTAATCAAAAGAAACAGTTGTGTGTGTTTGTTTTGGTGTAAAAATTGGTCAAATCTTCAAGCCAAAAGAGTTCACCGGTACAAAAAAAAAAAAAAAAAAATATTGGTCAAATAAAGATGAATTATTTTTACTGGGTTAACTTTGTATCATCATCATTATCATTTTAAAAAATTCATTCGGTGTGTCGTTCTCCATAATGTTTTTAAAATAATTTTCCTTCATGAGCAACAATTATTATTTTTTCATCATTTTCGGCTATACTTCATTACATTATAAAATAAAAAGTAAAAATAAACATTGTCATCATCCAAGGTATCAATCACATTCTTAACTAATGATGCAGTAAGGGATAATAAAATTAGTGGAAGGACCACATTAGAAACAATTCAAGGAATTATTAACAAAATATTTAAGGATATAGCTAAATTATTGTAGACACACTAGTACTTTATTTTGTTTTTTTTTTTTTTCAATTCTCCCTTCACCCTTCAACAATCTACCTTTTATTTATTTATTTTTCAATTTTTACTTTAAATTATTTTAGAAATTATGCTTCATAATTAATAAAATATTAAAAGATATGGCTAAATTATCATAGCAACAACCACAAAATATTATTCATTAGAATAATATTTTGTTTTTTTAATTTTAATTTTACCTTTCAACAACTCAATTTTTTTTTTTTGCATTTTTTTGCTTCAATATTAAGTACTTTTGGGAATTATATTTCCTAGTTTTTTTCTATTTTCTTTCTATTGGACTATATATTAGTCTCAAAGATTTAATATTTTTTTATTTCAACCTTTAATATTAGATCAGTTTGAAGTAGGGCTTTATAATTTTTTTTATTTGTTTCTACAAATTTACCTCACTTTGATGACCTAGATTGCGAGTTTAATAAGTTAACTTAAGTTGACTTAAATAATTTTTTTAGGCAATTTTTTTTAAATGATTTTTTTTTAATTTCAACCTTCAACATTAAGTTGGTTGAGAATTTGATCTTCATATATATATATTTTTTCTTTCTATAGGGTCATCCTAATTTTATGACCCGGATCACGGGTTTGCATGTTGACTTTTTTTTGTCCTTTTTCAGTTTAATATTTTTTTAATTGGGCTTCATAATTGTTTTATTTGATTTTTTTGGAGTTATTTCGGTCTCATGTATTTAATTTTTTTTTATCAATTTTAACTTTTAACATTAAATCTATTGGAAATAGAGTTTCGTAGTCTTTTTTATTTTATTTTTATAAAGTTATCCTAGTCCTTCAACATTAAATTGGTTGAAAATTGAGTATCATTTTTTTAACTTGCTTACTATATGGTTATCCCAATCTCATTATCCATATTGTGAATTTAATAAGTTAACTTGAGTTGACTTGGTTAATTGTTTTTTGTTCGCTTTTTTATTTTTATTTTTTTTAATTTCATCCTTTAATATTGGATGATTAATAATGACTTTCATAAATTATTTTAATTTACTTTTTATAAAATTATCACAATCTCATGATCCGAGTCACATATTTGACTGATTAACCTGAATTGATTCTTGTTGTCTCAATATTTCAAAAACAATATCATCTAATAAATCTTCATATTAATATTAAAAAAATATCATCAAATATGCTTTATAATTTAAGTTAATGATTAAAAAATTATTAGAAAACAAGTTAGTAATACTTAAATATATTTTTTATGTTAAAAAAATTGATCACTTGCTGACCAATGATCTAATATATCACTAATCCAATTGGTTAATATATAATTTGTTTTTAAATTTTTTGTGAGTAGCATTAAAATTAGTGCACTTTTATTTTATTCCGAATTGTTGGGAAGAGTCTTTTCCAATTATATCTGTTTACTAACTTTTCTATGGTCACTTGACCATTGAAACAAAAGACAAAGGATTTCAAGTTTTCGATCCTGTTAGTGCAAAAAAAAAAAATCGTTAGGTACAATCTCGGAATTTTTTGTCTTTGTAGATTGCTAGGACGTAAAGCCAAGAATTCAAGAATCATACATAATTATATATTCTGATTTTCATACATATATCAAGAAACATGATGTCAAAATGTTTCAGCTTTACAGCATCCCGGGATTGGTTCTACCGCTACTCATTCGCCAAGGCCGGTCTTCGTGCCCACTCCGCTAATCTTGGAGATGGCACCATTATGCATTGTTGGGTACCAAGAATCATCAAATCATCGAAACCCAGTCTTCTGCTTCTCCATGGCTTTGGAGCCAATGCAATGTGGCAATATGGTCAGCATCTCCATATCTTCACATCACGTTTCAATGTCTATGTTCCGGACCTTCTTTTCTTCGGTGAGTCCTACACATCCAGGCCTGAAAGAACCGAGTCTTTCCAGGCTCAATGCGTTATGAGGCTAATGGAGGCACATGGGGTGCATAGAATGAATCTTGTTGGGATCAGTTATGGAGGATTTGTGGGGTATAGCATGGCTGCACAGTTTCAAGAGAAAATAGAAAAAGTTGTGTTATGTTGTGCTGGGGTTTGCTTGGAAGAAAAGGATATGGACAATGGTTTGTTTGCTGTTCCAAATTTGGATGAAGCAGCCAGCATTTTGTTGCCACAGACAGCAGAGAAATTGAGGGAGTTGATGCGGTTTTCGTTTGTCAAACCAGCCATGGGCATACCGTCTTTCTTTCTCACAGATTTTATTGATGCAAGTCCTTCTAACCTTCTGTGAATTATTAAATTTAATGGATTTTTTTCGGAGGTTAGGCCCAATACGCAAAAAAATTACCCTTCGATACATTGATGATAATCTTTCGGTTTACAGTCTGCGATGTTTCTTCTCTGACAGGTCATGTGTACAGATTATGTTAAGGAGAAGAGGGAATTGATCCAAGCCATACTTCATGGTCGAAACCTTTCTGTTCTACCAAAGATCACACAGGTTCCTTACCATTCTTGACCTATCTAGTTCAAGTCCTTGATTTTGTGCCAATTTATAGCCTCTGACACTTGACGACAAAGGAGGCAATGGTGCAAAAGGATTTGTTAATGAATCTTTAAAACAGTTTCTTTTTCTTTTCTTTTTCCTGCAAAGCAGCCAACATTAATAATATGGGGAGAGAAAGATCAAATCTTCCCTGTGGAATTGGGGCACAGATTGAAAAGGTTAAAACAAAACTCTTCCATGATTTTGGCATTTTAATTTCTGAAAATTTGAGTCTTTTTTTCCTGTAATCAACTATTTCCTAACAGTTTAAATTCTTGTACTGCTCTTTTACAGGCATGTGGGAGAAAGTTCTCAGTTAGTGATCATTAAGAATGCAGGACATGCAGTTAATTTAGAGAAAGCCAAGGAATTTGCTAAGCACTTAAAATCATTCCTCATTGATTCAGCCGCATCTCCATCTCCATCTCCATCTCCAGGATCCTTGACAGATTTCATCCACGACAAGAATGAAGGATGAGCATTTGCTTAAAACAGGAACCTATTATACTTTGCAAAAATGGTGAAGGCTTGGCCAAGGATTAAGGGAGCTCTGAATTCAAGTCCTATTTTTGGATAGCTTATGTTTTTCTAGTTCTTGTGGGCTATCAGTTGAGGAATCTCTATTCGAAAAAACATGGTGGATCTTGGTTGATCAAGTCCTGGTGTGATTGACATGGCTAGTTCTGAGCATGTCCCTTCCCTTGTAAGAAGAAAATAAAAGGAAGCTGTCACATACTGTTTCAATAGGCTGAGGATGATATTGGAGTAGAAATTACTGATATTTGTTTCTTAAATGTAATCATCAAGGAGTGAATGTACTTTGAGGAATATTGAAGACTTCTCCATCAAGGAAAATTCTATCACCAATTCTTCTTCTTCTTCTTCTTCTTCTT
>Ga0325414_1002473_pt1 | contig 18759 bp, 15 predicted proteins | sample PopdelMetagenome_8_FD_206183 | JGI IMG/M metagenome (GOLD analysis project Ga0325414, IMG submission 206183) | Populus deltoides microbial communities from Bellville, Georgia, United States - Leaf-PdKOR-R3 | ecosystem: Host-associated > Plants > Phyllosphere > Phylloplane/Leaf | place: USA... | reverse complement strand
AATATGTTTTTATTGATAAATTTATTAGTGATTTGTAAACCGATTAAATTTATTTGTTTATAGTTATAGAATATTCTGTCAATGGTTTGAATTTTTCTGGTTGTGTTCTAGTCATCACCACTCATAGTAGCAATGATAGAGGAATCAAAATTCAAAACATATAAAGTTTGTACAATTACAAATAAGCAATAAAGCTTTACTAAAACATGCTACGAAACTAAACATGAGATATTTACCACTGTAAAACAATCCAACCAAATAAATAAACATGTCATTATAATCTACAAGTGAATATGAAAAAAAATAGCTCACCAAGAATAGAAGCAAATATGAAAAGGACTCCATAAAAGTTTTGAAAAAAAAAAAATGAAAATGAAACGCAGAAAATCTCCGCAAGGACCACAGGACAGACAGCCTTCACCACCTGCTCTCAAGGCTTAGAAATGGTATGGAGCTTGGTGAAGCATCTATAGTCATAAGGCCAGCGTAACTTAATATCGAACAACCACTCGATTGTTTATATGTTGAAGATCTTCTCTATTTCCATCGATTGTGACTCACAAACTCTCTCTGTTTTATAAGATCTTCGTGTCCTCCCGACCCGAGAGAGCTGGCTAGCTAGCACCACATCCATCTCAAATTCAAACACCTTAGAGGGTTTTTTTTTTTTAAATTCTTTTTGGTCATCGTGGCCCCTTTTTTTGGGCTATAAACTTTCCCATCTATCCAAGGTCTTCGACTCTTTGTATCTGGGCTTCAATCCTTATGCCAAGCGCATGCACTGATGATCTAGGATCAGATGTACGATGGAGGGAAATGGCAATAACATCATTAATTAAAAGAAAGAAAAAATTATGGCGAAATGGCGTCGTGTTATCCTCTAAAACACAGACAAAGGAGGAAGGCCTCTCCATGGTAAGCGTATAAATACATTTAAGGAAATAATTTACTAGTGCATGAATGAAACCAGTTCCCCCACTCCTAAAAAAAGAAAAGAGAAGAGAAGTGATGCACAAAGCGACAAAGCAGAGGAGGCTCATTGACCGGAAAACTTATATAAAGAACATCAAATCCCCCTTTTTCCCACAATCCCTTCATGTTTTGTCTCCTCTCCTGGATCCTAGATCCCTTAACAGAAGCACAGAAATACAAACCAGACACTAACAACGTTTCAATAACCAAATCACTAGAAATCTAATAACAATAATAAAATAACTGTAAAAAATGGGGGTGCCTCAAACAATGGAGGCGCTAAGAGAACGAGTTGAATTCATAAAAGAATCATTACAAAAAAGCCAAACCATCACTGATAACATGGTCTCCATCCTTGGCTCCTTCGACCATCGTCTCTCCGCCTTAGAAACCGCCATGCGTCCCACTCAGGTACGTTAAGTATCACCCCTACTTCTCACCTTTCTGTTTTAACGGATCTGCATTGTTGTTAGAAAAAGGTAAATCTTTTTTCTTTTTTTAATTTCTGTAGATAAGGACGCATTCGATTAGAAGAGCACATGAAAATATTGATAAAACGTTGAAGGCAGCAGAGGTCATTTTATCTCAATTTGACCTCACGCGAAAGGTACCTTTTTTTTTTTCTTTAATGAAAATGATTTCTTAATTTTTTTTAATAATGCTATCAAGTAATTAATTAATTTGGATGTGTGTGTGTGTTTGTGAATGTTGTAGGCAGAGGCTAAGATACTGAGAGGGCCACATGAAGATTTGGAAAGTTATTTAGAAGCGATTGATCAGCTAAGAAGCAATGTGAAATTTTTTAGCAGCAACAAAAGCTTTAAATGCAGTGATGGTGTGCTTAATCATGCCAATCAGTTACTTGCTAAAGCTATTTCTAAGCTTGAAGAGGAGTTTAGAAAGCTTTTATCTAATTACAGGTTCGTTGTCTTCGTTTCTTGCTCTTTTTTTATTGAGCTTCAATTGTGTTTTGTTTCAAGAAATGAACGATGACATAGAAAGTTATGATATTTGTTCAGTATATTTGGTTAGATGGTGTCCTTAGATTAGCTTGCACAGAAAAGACTAGTTTTTTTTTTTTTTTTGGTGTTTTGAATTGAGTAATGAATCGAATATTGGAAATGGTGATGACTTCTGTGGCTGCAAAACGCCAATTAATTTTGAAAGCTTCGTCGTTATTTTGTGCCTGATGCAAGCTGTGATTTATTATGATCTCCAATAATGGTTTTGAAATAAGTTAGGATTGTTTTCAATGACAGCAAGCCGGTGGAACCTGATCGACTTTTTGAATGTCTTCCTGAATCTCTACGTCCATCATCATCTGGATCGCCTAGGAACCACGGTGATGGCAGCGGCAAGAGTCTTATTGATCACCAAGAAAAGAGCTTAGAAAATGCAGTTTACACGCTCCCAATTCTTATTCCGCCGAGGGTTCTGCCACTGCTACATGATTTAGCTCAACAAATGGCTCAAGCTGGTCATCAACAACAGCTATTTAGAATCTACAGGTAATTTCTCTTTTCCTTTGTTATTGGTGCTGTTGTCATTACCATGTTCTTTGTTCTTAGAGCTATCTTAACTAGGTTGTCTTCTGTCTTACAAGTTCTCAAGACAAATACATGTCAAAGGATTCATTTATTCCAATTCTGGTGTCTTTATCGTTTGCTGCTAATGATATGCTTGAAACTTGGAATATAAAAAAATATGCATTGCTCTACCGTTCTTGATCCACGATAAAGACTTTGAAATTGGGAAAAAAATCCTAGCTTGGTTTTTTATGATAATCTTTCTTGGACAATCTTGTGTAGATTAGTATAAATTGGAACAGACTTCAGTTTTGAGTCTTCAACAATGAGCGATGGACTTGCTCAATGCACCAAAGTTTGGGAAATCATTATATGTCTTAGCTGGATTTGATAAGAAATGGAATTACTTTAATGGAAATGTAGCAATGTAGCGGATATATTACCTTTCAAGAACATGACGCATGACAAATGTTGCCTAACAGAGAGATAATGGAGTAAGAGAACATTGCTTTCATTATCGAAATGATTATTTGCTAATACATCACACAGAAGAACAAATGTAAAGTTTCATGACTGTCCTTATCAGCTAATGATTCTTATTATCACTGACTTTGGAGTTTTGACGATGATCCATGCTGTTTACACATTCCAGGGACACTCGTGCTTCAGTTTTGGAACAAAGTCTCAGGAAGTTAGGAGTTGAGAGACTTGGTAAAGATGATGTCCAGAAAATGCAGTGGGAGGTCCTGGAGGCTAAGATTGCGAATTGGATACATTATATGCGGATTGCTGTGAGGATTTAACTGTTCACTTGTTGGATTCGTGTTTGTTTGGTTTCTCATTTTTTTTTCAATGCTGGGAACAGGTTAAACTGCTATTTGCTGGCGAAAAGAAAATTTGTGATCAAATACTTGATGGGGTTGACCCACTCCGGGATCAATGTTTTGCTGAAGTCACCGTAAACAGTGTGTCTGTGCTTCTTAGTTTTGGAGAGGCCATAGCCAAAAGCAAGAGATCACCAGAAAAACTATTTGTTCTATTAGATATGTATGAGATTATGCGAGAACTTCACTCAGAGGTTTGAAAGCTTTAACAAATTGTGCTGAAATATCATGAATATTAAATAATCTCTCATGTGAATTCTAAATATTTTTGGAGGTAATGATACTATGATGATGATAGAAAGTCATTTCAAGGTGCGTAGAATTTAAACCATGAACCATGAGTTGCATATGCAAGTAAAATGAGTTAGAAAAATGAAAGGATAAGTAAATTTAAGCCCTATGTATGCAAAAATAGTCTTACTTGTGGAAAGCAGATATAACTATGCAAGAGATGAAAATGGGGGCAAATTGAAATGTGAATTTCAATTGAACATGGTGTCCTTGGAGCTCACAGTCCACGGGGATGAATATCCATTTAAGCAAACCGAAATGCATAAAAAAATCCTGCATCTGTACCTCTTGCATCAATTCTTGAGTTCTTCATTAACGAAGGCAACTGAAAAGACAATAAGAATATAGAAAACCAACTGTTTTCTTTATGATGGAGCTAACAACATTTCATGTTTATTGATAACCTTGAGGCATTCAAAAATGGCACTACGAATTTTCACTGTGGAAAATGTGTTGATAAGTTAATTTCTCATTCTTGCCCTTCTATCTTTTTCTTCAATTCTTCTTGATGTTTATTTTATCTTGTTTCGTTTTCTTTCTTTTTTGGCATGCGGGGTGGGATTGCATCTGCAGACTGAATTACTCTTTGGAAGTAAAGCCTGCATTGAAATGCGGGAGGCTGCATTGAGTTTAACGAAGCGACTAGCTGAAACTGTTCAAGAGACCTTTGTTGATTTTGAAGAAGCTGTAGAAAAAGATGCTACCAAAACCACTGTTCTAGATGGAACCGTCCATCCTCTGACTAGCTATGTGATAAATTACGTTAAGTTTCTCTTTGAGTAAGTTACTGTTGCTACATTTTCTAGTTTCTTTTCTGGTGAAGTTAGTCAATTTTATCAAGTCATCTTCTTTTTTTAAAGTACTTTTTTCAAGTCTACTGCTTGTTCATTTGGTTAATGATATCATAAGATCTTCTGGTAAGCTGATCTACAGGGCCTTCTATATAGTTCCCCTTCATTAAATTGGTTGTGTTTTGACCATCTCTCCTTTTCTGCTTCAACTGTCTGTCTACTTGTTCTTATCTGAGCTTCTGCATTTCAGTCTTCAGTGCTCCAAGTTATTAAGCCTGGCACACTAGTACCATACTTCATCTCCTCTTACTGCTTTCTGCACCCCACTTGCAAATTTCGTGCATCTGATGGTCTTTCAATTTTCGCAGTTACCAATCTACTTTGAAACAGCTCTTTCGAGAGTTTGATGCAAGTGATCCGGATGCTCTGTTGGCATCTGTAACAACAAGGATTATGCAGGCTCTTCAAAATAGCCTAGATGGGAAATCAAAGCAGTATAGAGATCCTGCTCTGACTCAATTATTTCTTATGAACAACATTCACTATATAGTGAGATCCGTGCAGAGGTTTGTTTCATCTTTCTCGTGTTTTATACAACAACGGTTGATACTCTGTACATGCTCTGCCTGCCTGCCACCTTCTAACATCTATTTACAGGTCAGAAGCGAAGGATTTATTGGGTGATGATTGGGTGCAAATACACAGAAGGATAGTGCAACAGCATGCTAATCAGTATAAGAGAATTTCCTGGGCAAAGGTTTGTTTCTTTAACTAGACTTACCCTGCATCAGAATCTTTGTTTCCTTTGACTAGGATGCTGGGGATATCACTTGAACCCGCTAATATTGTCCTTCTAGGATTGTTCTTTGCTGGCATGTTTACTTGGCATAAATAAGGACCCATTTGTTGATTCTTTCTGTTAATTTGTATTTAATTATCTCATTACAATTTCTCAATGGAACTTTTGTTTGTCTACATAAAAATTACAACAGCCTGATACATGCTGTATGAATGAATATCTACGGCATCCCTTTTTTGCATATCAATTTGTATAACATTAAACTTTCCTTGAAGGTGTCCTCATGTGTATTGAAGATTGTTATCCTTTTTTACTTCATTTAGGATTGACAATTGAGCTTGTGATTGACATGAACTAGTAGTTACCCAAAATTGTATCCGACTATATGGTTTCTAGTGATTTTTTTTTAATTATTCTTATTCAATAAGAAGTCATGCTAAACAGCTTGTCTTTGATGTGCAGATCCTGCAGTGTCTCTCTGTTCAAGGTGGTGCATCAGGCGGTGGCAGTGCAATGGGAGCTGATGGCAGTGCCAGTGGACTTTCAAGAGCAATGGTGAAAGATAGATTCAAGACCTTCAATGCCCAATTTGAGGAGCTTCATCAAAGACAATCTCAATGGACTGTTCCAGACAGCGAGTTGCGCGAGTCTTTGAGGCTGGCTGTTGCTGAAGTTCTCTTGCCTGCATATAGGTCATTTCAAAAGCGTTTTGGGTATGGTTTTCATCCTTGGGACCTGCTTCCTCCTCTTCTCCTTGCTTCTCCTTATCATCACATTTTAAAAGAATCCATCCTTTCTTTCTTTTACTCACAGCACAGAGATATACTGTTTTGCATGTTACAGGCCTATGGTTGAGAATGGAAAAAACCCTCAGAAGTATATTAGGTACTCTCCTGAAGTCCTTGATCGCATGATGAACGAGTTCTTTGAGGGTAAGACATGGAATGAGCAAAAACGGTAAACATTTGCGAGAAAGATTTAGGCATAATAGGTGGCTTGATATATCCACGATCCACATTAGGCTTGTATTCTTCTTTAAGTTTTGCTGTTATTTCCCAACTACTGAGTCCTGAGTATGTTTCATTCAAGGCATATATGTAATACGCACACTTTACCAACAAAATGTACAACCTACCTCCTATGGCGGGATAAACAAACGAAAACAAAACATTTACACTCTCTCTCCTTTGCTTTTCTTCCTTTTTCTTGTTTCGGTACAACTCACCAACTGGCGGGGAACTCCAAAATCACATACAATCCATTCTAGTTTCCCGATAGCGAAGTTTTGCTCATCAGCCTTAGCCAAAAAATTTTGGCTGGTCATCATGCTCTCGCTCCTTGTGATTGATCGGTGCCTTCTCTTGCTTTAGCAACAGAAGAACAATTTCGGGGTGTCAAATATTATCTAATGGCCGACCAGATCTTCTAGATAGGTTTATATATGGGTTCGTCATCGTGCCATGGCTGCTGCTTAACAATGTGTAGCTAGCCTAGCAAGTTTCTTTCCAACTAAAAATGGTACTAGAACATGTATCAGTCCTTATCCTACAGCTAGAGTCAAACATTCTTGAGTCTTAAAGCCTCAAAAATTCTATCCTGAAACGGAGTTACTTAACCATTTTGAAGCTAATGGCCAAAATGATCACCAATTCTTCCTGTTAATTTCTAGTTACCTCTCTAATATATAGTCCATGTCTTCTTCAGGTGATCTTCAATCCAAAAATGTGAAACCTATGCTAATCCTGCCCCGCAACTTCCTATCAGCGCCAACCACCCAATATACCCTTCAGAGTCCAACAACGAGTCCTCGAGCATCATCCAAATCCTTCTTCTCTTTCTTCCCACCTTAGTTTCAACAATAATAATCCTTAATTCATCAGTAAACATGTTCATGATGTATTCTGATCTTGACCCAGAATCACCCAGAATCAGATTAAATTCTCCTCTCATTTCAAATCTTGCTTGAACAAAGATGTAGTTCGTTTGTTTTTGTGTTCTAAAAGCGTCTAAAAAAATATTTTTTTTATTTGTCATTGCTTTAAATTATTTTTTTTTATATTTAAGATCGTTTTGATGTGCTGATACCAAAAATAAATTTAAAAAAATAAAAAATAAATAAGTTTTCAATGTATTTACAAATAAAAAAACACTTTGAAAAACAAATGTTACCATAATACCAACCAGGCATAAAGAATGTTTTGCCCGATCTCACAATCTTTTATCCTAACTTGAGTTTGGACATTTCCTTGGAAGACATGGATGGTTACTCGCATCTTTTATAAACAAGATATGCTCTTTTGTGTAGCAAGTTTGATGTAATGATCTCTAACCTGGATGAAATCCAGTAGAGTTGTTGATAGGAATGAGAAGAAGAATAGTGACTTTCAATGTTCAGCCATGAACGTTAAGGAGGGTGGTTAGCAGTTCAAATTTGAAAGACTAACCTCTTCTTCTCCTTCTGCTAGCAACACAACCACCCTTTTCTTTCAACAAACCACCCTTCTTCTTCTTTTTCTTCTTCTTCTTTCCATGTACATGCAACACTGTTGAAGCCTTTTTCTTTCCTTTTCCCACGAAATCCCTTCATGTTTTGAATGGATTTTTTCCGGGTTAACCGAAACATTGATCAACCCAGGTTTTTGATCATATTATCCAGGATCAATTCTTCTTCAATTTCTTTTGAAACTTAAGTCAGTCTAAGCCAATGATCACCTAGAACATGTGTCAATCACTCAAGTCAAACCAAATTTTTAAATAGTTGTTTTTCAAATATGATGCTTCTAGTTTAGTCACACATAAGATCATGAGTTTGAAAAGTTAACAAGGGTTAACATTGTTTTTTTTTTCAATTACACTATTCGAAGTTGTTTGTTTTAAAAAATAAACTTCTTTATTTTCTTTAGTTTTCTTTTCAATCAGGTTATTCTTATCTCATAATCTAGGTGGGGAGTTTATTTGGGTGGCCTAAGTTTTTTTAGAAGTCATTTTTTTTTATTTTATCCTTTAAAATTCGATTCTTTTTAAAATTAAACTTCTTTTATATATATATGTTTTTTTTTTCTATTGGATTATCCTATTCGCATGATACTATTCGCGAGTTTTGACAACCTCACTTGGTTTTATTAGTGTTTTGTTTTTTTAATAATTTTTTTTCATTGTTTTTTTTTTATTTCATCCTTCTATAGTTTGATTCCTTGGATTTAACGATAATTATATTTTTTAGTTCTCTTTCTATTATATCGAGTCATTGATTTTTTTTGCTCTTTAAAATATAATGACCACGCTTTAACATCGTTTTTTTAAGCTGCAAAGAAATTAACTTAGCCCGTGGTGAAGCGCGAGCCATCAATCTAGTAATAACTAAAAAACCTTAATTTCCGTTTGGAATTCAGGTTGAATCTCCTTTTCATCAAAATTTGAAAAAAATATTATTTCAAATTAGTTTTTCTTAGTATTTTTTTTATTGTTTTAATGTGATGATGTTAAAAATAAATATTAAAAAATAAAAAAACATTTTTATTTATTATTTTCAAGCGAAAAACATTTTGAAAAGAAACCTTTACCACATTTCTAAATACTCTATTAGTAATGAGGATGAATATGAATGTTTTTAATATTTCTTGATTTATATATATATATATAACCATTTGGATTTACTCTATAAAGAATAAAATATATGGGATTCTTCTCAAAACATAGACGAAACAACAGGAATGAGTATCTTCTTATAAACATTTATTGGATTTGATTTCTGTTTTTGATTTACAGACAATGCATCTCTCAATTTCTTGGAATCTTCGTATCATATCAATATATATAGCTGGAAATCGCGTGCTAGTGTTTGTCTAACCTAATTAGATAGTTATATTTAACTGCCAAAGAAAGGAAGGAAACCTAATACGGCTAAACACATCAATATCATCGACATGTGAACCTATTCCATTTGTCTATTTTAGCTTAAAATTAGCATGCAACAAACCCTTTATACGCGTTTATGCCACCCACAATTCTCTGTTCTCTTCTTGTTTTCTCCTAATTGGTTCCATCCCCCAAGATTAAAATCTCTGCCTCCCACTGATCTCTCTCTCTCTCTCTCTCCCTCGTTCTCCAGGGAATTGTTTGAGGAGAGAGATCATTGATCACTATGGCTTCTGAATCCAGTCACAATCAACAACACAACAAAGGAGAATATCAATCATCCGAAAGCACCCATCATGTTCCACCTTCAGCAAGCCATGATCTTAATCCAGGGGCAGGATATCCTCCAGCTATGGGTTATCCTCCTTCAATGGACTATCCACCACCACCACCAGGGCAATATCCAGGTTATCCACCGCCAGGTTATTATCCCTATGCACAAGCACCACCTGCAGCAGCCTATTATAACGCAACAGTACACCAACAACAAGGATATGAAAGGTCATCAGGTTTCTCACGATGCTTCCTTACAACGATAATATTCTTGACGTTGTTAATATTTACGTCAAGCATCATTATGTGGCTTGTATTGCGCCCTCAACTTCCTGTTTTTCACGTTGACAACTTCTCGGTATCGAATCTTAATGCCACCTTGCCTACCTTCACGGCTAATTGGGAAGCGAATTTAACAGTTCGAAATCCGAATACCAGGTTGAAAATAGAATTTAGTGAATTACAAAACTTTGTGTTTTACGAAGATGATTATCTTCTTGCTTCAGCTATAACTTCCCGGCCTTTCTCCCTGGAAACAAAGACGAGCGGTGTAGTAAATGCCAAGCTATCAGAGAATAACAAGGATAACTTGGTGGAGAACTGGGTGGTGGATAAATTGGCCAAGGAAAGGAGCAATGGATCAGTGAGTTTTAATTTCAGGATGCTGGTTTGGACTACGTTTAGATCAGGTTTATGGTGGAAAAGGCATTTAAGCATGAAAGTTATGTGTGAGGATATTCAGGTTACTTTTGTGGGTGCTTCAGGTGATGGGAATATTGCAGCAAATGGACTTAGGGACTGCTTAGTTTTTGTCTAGTTAATTTGTATGTCACAGAAAAAATTAAGAAAAAAAGAGTCGCCGTATGAAAACGGATTTCTTTCCTCTTTCAATTTCCTCTCGAGCTTCTTAGCTATCATCATCCATGGATGGATGTATTATTTTGAGATTCTGGAATCACTAGAAAGATTAGTAGCAAAAGTGACAAGCTCCTTGTGATATATAGAAGAAGAATCTTTCCCCTTTCTCCTCTTTTATTTTCCTGGTTGTTCTTACACAATATATGTGTTCCAATTTATAATGAATGGTAATGATTTTAGTGTATGATAGAAAGAGACTTGAGCATAATCAATTGTGTTAACTTAGGAATTTGAAAGGATACAACTTGAAATTTTATATTACCATGCGTGTAACAGTATTTATTTTTAATAATCATTATAATTGCAAATTAAAACAAAACCTAAAGACCTATGCAGTACACAAAAATGATAAACTTTTTTGTTCAATTGGTATATATCTTCATCTTAAGTTCAACATCCATTAAAAATTAAGTTTTATATTTCAAGTGATTTTAAAAATATACTCTTAATAGGTATAGTACATATAAAGATTAAAAAACAAAAAACTAAAAGGGAAGGAAGATTTATAATGTACATAGACACATTTTACTATTTAGTATTACAGTGTAATTATCATTTTGTTATTATAAAAAAATCAATAGCCTTGTTCTTGGGGTATTTCAGTTTTTTTTACATGGTCCATTAATCATTAAAGTATTGGCCAGGGATATACGTTCTTTTACAATTTTTAAACTTAGTAAAATGACTCAATTACCCTCCAAGTTATAATTTTAAAACTGAAAAACATGGGTGTTTATGTCTTTTTATTTTTTAAAACAAGGTAAAATGACAACTTCACCCTTGAAATAAAAATAAATAAAACACGCGTCCATTGACATTTTGGTCTTTTCACTACGTTTTTTTTTTTTTTATGTTATTGTCAGTTTTATGGAGGGGAATTTGGTCTTTTTAAATATTATTTTAATGAAAAAAGTTGTTTGCGTGTGTAGAGAACGCATTAGCACGTGGGAGGTGCCTTACACTTTGGGTGGTGCGTGTGGAGCCTCCTTGTAGTAAAAAAAGTCCTTCCCTCGTGTCATTGAAATCGCCTTCGCATGCTTTTCATGTTGGTGCAACGCGTGTTGGCAATGGTGGGACAATTTGTTGTCAGTGGGATTTTCTTTTGTTTTTTCTTCTTTTCTTTCTCCTCCCCTAGAAATTACAGCTTCGTCCTCTTTGTTGTTGGTATTTCAACTTTAGTCCTTATTCTTTTTATTTCTATTTTTTGTTGTTAGCCTTTTTATAAAAGTTTTATTTCTTTTCAATTTCATCTTTCAATCCCAATTCGTCATTATTTTGTTTTTCAATTTGGTCCTTATTTTTTTTTATTTTTTTATCCTTTCGTTAGAGTTATTTTTCTTTTTGATTTCACCTCCAATAAAAAAAATTATAGTTTCCATCTAATGTAATTTATATTTTAATTTTTATCTTTATTCTTTTAATTACTATAATTTGTTTTGGATTCTTTTGTATAATTAATTTTCTCCCTATTTCATTATTTAGCATTTGATTTGTTGGGAATTGGGCTTTATAGTGTTTTCATTCATGTTATTTCCAATCTAATGACCTAAGTCATATATTTAAAAAGTTAACGAGGGTTAACATATTTTTTTTAGCTTATTTTCTTTTTCGATTTCATTATTCGACATTATTTTTAAAAACAATATTGGCAAATCAAGGTTTGACAGATTAACCCAACCTAATTAATTGGATAAAAATATTGTAATATAGTTTTTTTCTATTTCTAACCTATTAGGTTATCCCAACCTAATGACCTATGATGCAGGTTTTGACAGGTTAACCCGGACTGACTCGATATTACATGTTTATCATACTAACTTGGGTTGCCTTGGGTCTTTTTTGTTTATTTTTTTATCCAATTTCATCATTTTATATTTAATTGGCTGAAAATTAAACTACATTATTTTTTCCGCTCTTGAAAAATGATTCATTTCTCAAGTTATCGTGATTTTTTTAAATTTTTTTATCTAATTAAAATAAAATCAGCTTATTTGACAAATCAGGGCTATAACTCGAGAGTAGAGTTTTCTTTTTTTATTTAAAACATGTTTGTTGCTCGTAGATATTATTTTTTACGATAAAAAAGGTACATACAACATAGCAGGTCTAGTTATATTATATATAAAGCTAAAAGATCTCAGTGTTTCACTGTGCATTTTGCACAATGAGATTACTATTTCACCTTAGACCAACATAAATAACTTGCTTTGATAGGAAGGTAGTTCGATAATTTCATAACTATGAATTCCAACAATGTTTTCCGTGGAAAACTCATTGAAATCTTGCGAGTTAATGAACAAAAAATAATTATCCTTTTTTTTTTTATGGACATGTGCCCTCCTCCACCACATTTCCTCTTTTTTTTTTTTGTACTCCTTAGGTTTTTTAAATCTATGCCTTTTTTATGAACTAAAATGGTAGAGGAGAGAGGAGAGTTAGAAGGTAAATTAGACATATGATGAAAGAGGGAAAGAAGACTCATTAGACAAGAAAAAGGTGTAGAGAAGAGGGCTTGCTCTTGCATCACTAGTTAGGGAGATGGTGGTGTTGACAATGTTCATTTCACATGTTTTTTGTAAACCAAACCAACAAAAAAAAGAGAAGGGATGTAGGCATGAATCGACAGAAGGAAAATAGAAGAAAAGAGCTATATTTTAGAAGAGAATGGTTCAAAAAGAGGGTTTTCTCTTATATCACCGATGTGGGAGATGGTGGTGTTATTGGTGATGTTTCTATGGTGAGATGGATTTTGTCTAATGAATTTGGTGTAAAAATATAGAGAATTTAAATGATTTTGGTTTTCAATAATTGGCTTTGTTTGAAACTATGATGCTTCTTTCTTTTTTAGCATCAAATTTAATATAGGTTAGTAAAAAACATTAAACCAAGAATCTTCTTTTTATTGTAGAAGCAATTGTGGCTCTACTGTTCCTTGGCTGGAGGTGGGAATTAATTTTTTATCTGGACTACAATTTGCCTAACATTGAGAGACCTTTATCATGCAATTTGTTTTGAAACTCTTGTCTTTTTTTCTCATATCCTGTATTTGGTTTGGCAATTCATGTTCTCTCTTTCTCTTTGCATGGTGTTTTATTTTTTTCACTTATAATATAAAAGTTGATTGAGTTGCTTTGTTTGTGTTCTTTTACCTTATTAACCATCATCGTTGGATTTGTCAATTTTGGTTCTCAGCTGAGTTGGGGTTTGTTTACAACACCTTTGTAAGAAGTTATCTCTTGGTGGATTTTCTTCATTGTTTTTTCTCTTTTAAATATTTATCTTACTATTTTCTTCGCATGTTACTTAATGTTTGAACTTACTACATTAATATAAGAACTTGAAAAGGAGTAGAAATGAATTTGATTCCAGGTAAAGCTCTAAAGGTTTTATATGAATCTTTTAGACAATATAAGTATCTCATTCTAAAATAGTTGGAATGTGGATAATTTCACCGACAATCAAATGATATGAACTGAAGCATAGAAAACAAGAGAATGTAATTCGTTTGGTGTTCTTGGTATGAATGCCAATAGGTATATATTGATTTGATTATGATCATGTCTAATTTATAAGTAATTAAATTGTATGAAATTGGATCGAAGAAAACATACCTCCCCTTAGTGTTCTTGATATCTTTAAAAATAAATTATATTCACAAGAAGTTTTGAGTTTATTAATCTCTCCCAAAGTCATCCAACTCAACACGGAAATAGTAAATCCTAACTAATATTTTCATGTTGAGAAGGGTAAACCACAATTCTAATTCTCTAAATTTGGTTAAAGAAAATGGATCTTTTTTTGTTGAATTTTGATAAATTTAGAGTCAAAAGAACAACTTTTCTTTGAAAATGATGAGAGCATTTCATTATTCATGGATTTTTCTTTCTTATTTTTAATGGAGAGTTGTATCTCTAATAAAGATGCCTAAATAAGATTTCAAGCAAATCTTTATCAAATGGAAGTGCCCAAGTTTTTGTAATGAATTTCCCTAGAAATTCATGACATGTCGGTGTGCATGCTCAACTAGTTGTTGTTTCTTGTTTACAAAAGAGTTATATGCTTTTCAATAAATATTGAAGGAAATCAAATAGTGGATCAATATTTGCATTAAACGTTGTGTTGCTTAAGCATATTCAATATTATTCTCCATATGAGTGAGTCTACTTTTCAGTGCCCTATCATCTTTAAAGATTTTAACCTTAAATAGCATATGAAGAGTTAAAAAAAAAGTGGAGAGACTGCTGGAATTTATCTTATAAATTTATTGTGATGATATCTAATACCTTTATAGTAAAAGAAAGTTTAATATGACCTAATTTTTTTTTTTAATTTTAGCCAAGAGAGCCTCGTATCCCTCTGAAAACTAGAAAAAAAAAAGATAACAAAAAGAGCAAAACATGTGTAACTGAGGACTATCTTCTAGACCACAATGAAAGTATATTTATTTTTATTGATAGGTTTGTTGCCATGAAAAGTGACACCCTTGAAGTGGTGCCTTTCTAGGTGTGTGTAGTCGTGAATCCAAGTGTCTTGGGTACTTAATTTTTTTTTTAATGTTTAATAAGAGCTCAGAATGTTGGTATAACCTTGTACGTGAGGTTGGTGCATCATTTGTACTCAGAAGTTGATCAAGTACTAAACTTCACCATGTTGAGCACATTAATTTAAAATATATTTACCATTTTAAAAACAAATCTTAAATTAATTAATAATATATTTTAGATATTATTTTATTAAACTCTATTTATTATTTACTTTGTTCTCAAATAAAATAATAAAAATCTTTTTGTAATATTAACAATTTTTTTTCAATCCATTGTAATCTTTTGTTTAAATTTAATTTAGTTGCTTTATTTTTATTGTATGTTTTTATTATCATATAATTAAATAAAAAAATATAGTTTCAAGTCCAATTGGGTTTATTACCTGGATGAAGACTTGACAGTTTAATCTGAATCGATCTAATATATTATCATTTTAATATTTAATATTTATTTTATTTTTTTAAAATCAAATTACTTTTTTACTAGTTATCTAAATTACATTTAGATTTGTCAGATCATGAGGTTATTTTAGAATAATTCACAGGATTTAATTTGAAATCATCTTGCAAAATGATTAAGTTTATAAGGTTTGAAGGTTAGTTAAGCTGGATTTTGATTAAAATCTTTCTTGCAGTTGAAAAATACATTAAAAATATTTGGATATTTTTTTTAATATTCAAGATTTCTTTAATCCAAGCTGCGTGTAGCACTGTACAATTATCTTGTCCTGCCCCTGACGTTCTAAAAGCATCAGTTAATGTTAATAAAAAATGATGGGACCGTAATTAATATTGTTTAATTCTAACTGTAATGTAACGTGGTTGAGTTTTTTTTATAAATAATAAAATAAAAGCTTTTTTCTAGCGAGTACAAACAGAATTATATACTGATTATTTTTTATTTAAAAATATATTAAAATAATATTTTTTAAAAATTTATTTTTTATATAAATATATAAAAATAATATAAAAATTAATTTTCTTAAAAAAATTTGTTGAACATATGTGCTGCTTCCCAAATGGGGCAAAAACAACGAGTGTGTGTGTGTGTTTCAAAGTTAAACACAAAGGTGTACTATGGCCCAAGACCAGGCCCAAACTGAAACCACACTTAACATTGCCCAATTACACCACAAGGAAAAACTACAAATCCAAACTCCAGGAAAAAATAATGAAGAAAAAAAAGGCACATGCTAGGATTCCCTCCCTTGGTCGCAACCTAGCGATGACTCAGCTTGACGCCGTTTCTTGAAGACAAAACGAACCGAGTCATTTTGCTGAGTTTTGACGCGGGGTGATCCGTGATTTTTGAACGCGGAAGCATAGAGGGACTACACTAACGTGACCCGATTACAATTTGGTATTTGAACAAGAATATCGGAACCTGTTTTCGGAGGGTGGATCACAGAAATGTGAGTTTTCTTACGACATATTGATTTTCTTTTCTTCTTTTTTTCTTTTAGCTGTAGAAGAATTGAGGTTTTTTGTTTTTACATCTTTTTTCAAACTGTCGATCATATTGTTCATATTCTAGTTAAAATGCACAGTTTTGCTACTTCTTAGTGTCGATAGTTGAGATGGGAAGCATTGCCTTTACTTGGCTGTAAGGATTTTTTGGTTTCTTTCTCGATTTTTCCGTAGATTTGTAAATATATGTATGTGATTTTTATATAACCAAGTCGAGTGTTTCAATCAGGCCACGGATTTCTTAGGACAGTGTTTGCTTGATAAATAGAGTTGTTCTTTAAGATGCCTTCTAGTTTTCTGATCAGAGTGTTTTGTTGAGTTGAGGTTTGGAGGAAAGGCCATATTCTTGTTTATGAACACCTCAAGTGTTCTTTGACCTTTTGAAAAGACATGTCTGCTTTCTTTAATGTCTTCGAATCTGCCTGTGTCTTGGTTTGGAGGAAAGGCCTAATTTAGAGTGAAACTAATTTATCTGATTGATCTTTTGTGTATGATATACCCCATCAAACATCATGGTAAAGTTAGCATATAAACTTTTAAAATCATATAGATTTCTTAGATTTTAATTTGTATCTCCTGTATATTCTTATGTAGGATTTTTGAATTGTGTCTAAGGCTCTAACCTTGCTAATGCATGACATTGGAGTCTGTACAAGTTATATTATTTCTGTTTCATTGATCTCGATCTCTTCTGAGCCCTATGCTCTGCTACCGTATGGTGGATTCAATGCAGTTGCTTCTGTAACAGCTGGTAGATTATCTCATTAGATAAAAAAGTTAGGACCTTGTTTGATTCATGAAAGAACCTGTGCCCCACTTTCTGAAATGTGTGTTGGAACACTTTAAATAGCTCCTAAATAGTTCCTAAGATTTTTGTTCCTCTTTACTCTAATGATCTGGTTTCTACAAAACACAAAACATGCATATTAATCAACATTTAAACAAAAAATCAACTTGCAGTACTTGTTGATAGAAAAATAGACTTGAAGAAGTAGATTGAGGCAATGAACAATCATCTGGTCTTAAAACAATTTATTGTTTGCTCTTTAGTGCTAGTAATGTGATTGCAATATTGTTTCTTGGGCTTACTTGATCTCATATTCTTGGCAGCATAACCAAGAATAAATGGCGTATCAAAATTTATATATTACTTTCTGTAAGAATTTTGATAGAAGGAATACAAAAGAGAAAGTTTTAGAAAGACTTGAAGTTTTCTCATTATTAAAACCATGTCATAATTGTCTCTTTTTATAGGCAATTCTGACAGCTAATTTTAACGTAACTTTTAAAACAAAAGGATATAACTTTCTAGTTTAAAAGGACACAACTCTATTTAAAGTAGAGTTTCTTTGAATAAGTAGAATCGGTCTTGCTCTACACTTTATGTTATCGCTTTTTGTTTCTTGTGAAACCAAAATTTGTCTACGATTTATAGCTTTTTCCACCACATTTTTTCTTGTTGCTGATTGTAGTTTTGTTTTAATATTAAATAACTAGGTGCGTTATAATGATGATTTTTTGACAAGGATGATACTGTGATGGAGTCAAGGTTGATTTGTTTGTTGCTTGTCATTGAATGATTGTCAATCATTTTAACATTCTAAAATGGTTTTGATAGTATGGAATGTGTTGGGACAATGCCAAACTCACCTCGATTGTTATTTATAGTCTTACTCCAAGATGCATGTTGTTCTGATTTCGTTCTGATTTCTTGAATATGGATGAAGATAAGTCCTTATAGAAGCCCACAGCTGATATGTATGGTTAGTTTTGTCCACATGAACGGATACAAGCTTTGGCCACAGTGCTACCTAGGTAAGTACAAATGGCTTTAGCCTGCAAGACTCCGTGATTTTTTCAACACTCACTCTTTTTCAGTATTTGTTCCAGTATTTCATTTTTTATTTTAACCCTATTTAGATTATCTAAAATTCTAATTCTTTTTCTTAATTTTGGTTTGCATTGAAGGGCATATATATGGGTCTTCTGATTACTACATTTCAAGAGCATAACTGCATGAAGATCTGAAGTTTGGGTTAACCCTTGCCTGCTGCTGTAGAAGCTTTGCTTCTAATTTAGTGATCGCCTCATGACTGTCATTTTAAGTTGCTTTTTAATAGCCCTCGCATGAACTGGATTGTCTTGAAGCATCCTTTCTACGGTAATTGTTCCTTCCTGAAATCAACCTGCTATCTGTCATATAAGCACTAAAATTTGATCTGTTGAGCACTGGAGTCAGATGGCCTAGGGACTAAAATTTGATCTGTTGAGCACTGGAGTCAGATGGCCTAGGGACATTTACTGAAGTGGAGATCTGTGTGAGCTGCAAATATTTATATTAATGTCATTGCCTTCTATTCAGTTGGTTGATGAGGCA
>Ga0325414_1002472_pt1 | contig 18761 bp, 9 predicted proteins | sample PopdelMetagenome_8_FD_206183 | JGI IMG/M metagenome (GOLD analysis project Ga0325414, IMG submission 206183) | Populus deltoides microbial communities from Bellville, Georgia, United States - Leaf-PdKOR-R3 | ecosystem: Host-associated > Plants > Phyllosphere > Phylloplane/Leaf | place: USA... | reverse complement strand
AAACCAAAACAAATTATTAGGCTTAAAACCATGTGAATACAGCATAGGAGGATAAAATTGAAAAAATAAAATATTTAGTGACTGAAATGGATAATTGTTCAAGGACAAAAAAAATGAACAAGACCCAGGTGTACTATAACAATTCATAGTGTCTGAGTTTGACATTATAATAATTGAAACAATAAATAAAAATGCCCTTATAGTTTTTTTTTTTAATTGATTCTATATACCACCCTAAAAACATAAGGATAAAAAAATAAAAATTCTAGGGACCAAACTCTAGCATTTCCATGCCCCATGAACAATAAAAAAGGAAAGAAAAAAGGCTATTGTTTTGTTTCTATATTCCATTTTGTAAAACTGTTCATCAGTTTAATGCAAAAACAATTTTAACATCATGAATATGATGTAGCACGCAGACAAAAATAAATTATTAGGTTTAAAACCTGTGAAAACATGGGAAGATAAAATTGAAAAAAAAAATTAGTAATCAAAATGGACAAGTGTTCAAGGAAAACAAAAAGGAAAGACTAGACTCAGGTGCATTATAGCAACCATAGTGCGTTTGAGTCTTATAGCCTAGTAATTGAAACTGTAAAATAACCTTTCCTTTTTAGTTTTATGAACTAGATTAGTGACTAACGTTAAGTTGCGAGAAGGATTGAATTTTTATAGCATAAACAAAAAACTACTTTGGCGTTGCTTACATGCTTTTTAGCATGACTATTTTTTATCATGAATTTAGAATTTGATGCACATTGAATCACACCCTTTTTAAATATTGAGACATTAGTATATTGAACAATATTTATTTTAAATGTTTAGGTGACAAAATATTAGATCGATTCGTACTAACCTTGAATAGCTTGTTAAATTTACGACCTGGGTAATGAGACCACAAAAATCTCATAGAAAAAAAATTTAAAAACAATTATGAAGCCAAATTCTCCACCAATACAATGTTGAGGGATGGAATTAAAAAAAATAATAATAATTTAAAAAAAGATATAAAAAAATTGAGTCAACCTGTATTAGGTTTTCAAACTCGTGACCTGTTTTAGCCTGTCTAAGATTATAAGACTAGAATAAGTGAACACAAAGCCTAGTGCCCAAACCAACCTAATTTTAAAAGATAAATTTGAAAAGTAAAATCAAATAAAAAGTACCCGAAAAAATGATCAAGTCAACTTCAACTAAACTGTCAAACTTGTGACCCGAGTCATGATAATAAGATAAACTCATAAAAAATATATATCAAAAACAATCACAAAACCTATTTCACAACAAACCAATAATTGAATGATGAAATTGAAAAAAAAAATCAATTAAAAAATAAGGACAAAAAAAAACAACCCAAAGCAACCTTGGATAACTTACCAAACCCGCAATCTTGTTTAGGATACCAAGATATACCAATAGAAATCAATTAAAAAAACATTATGAAACCCAAAACTAAATCTAAAGATTAAGGACCAAATTTGACATAAAAATGACAAACTACTTTATTATTTTTTAGAGATTCAGGCATTAAAATCTAGAAGAGAGAGAGAGGGGGGGGAGAAGAAAGAAAAAAAGATTGGGTCATTTGAGCCAAACTGGACCTCTTACATGTGGATGTGTCGCCTTAAAAGGAAGATGTCACCAAAAGAAATCAAATGATACTAAAGAAAGCCATTAATGAAAGTCGATGATTGATACATGACACGACCAAAAAATTGATGTCTTCTCCTAAGTGCAAGAGTGTCGAAGTAATAAATAACCCGGCAAGTCCAGGGTCGAACCACAGGGAAGTTAACTATATAATAATAATAATAATAATAATAATAATAATGAGTTAAAGAGAATTTAGAGATGGAAGATTAATGTGAAGATTAAATAATGATAAAAACAGTTGTCAAGGTTAGAGGATCCACTAATGGTATTTCAAATAAATATAATATAAACTCTTTTTATTACTCAATTGGAAACTATACACAAAAGAGGTTCCAATCAGATGATTTGTCATTAATAGCTCATTATAAATTATTAACATGATCATATTAATTATCTTATTCAAGTAACACTAAACTTTTAAATATTATCAGGAATTCATAATGCTAACTTATGTTAACAACAAATCAAGTTCCTTTCATATCACAGGTGTAGGTTATACCATACGGTTGGCTATGAAAATGTCAAGCATTTGTTGTACCAAGTGTTATACAACATAAATCTAGATTAATTATTTAACGAGTAAGGTATTAAGAATTAATAAGATAAAAATGATAAGACATGTTAATAGCAAGTATTAAGGATATAATCATTGAAGTCCATATTTAGTTTATATTATACTTATCCTAACACCATTAATGAAACCATTTCACCTTGACATAATAAACTTAGCTAAACATAATAAAGAAGAGAAACATAAATAAACAACATAAGAACATAAGTATAGTAAAGGAAATGAAAAGCATAAACAAGAGATTAAGGAAAATATAACATGAAATAAAACTTAAACATTACAAAAATATAAAAAAAAGAAATAAAGATCATGATCTTGATTTGAAAACCAATATGTCTAAATGCATGCAAAATTCCTCCTTTTATAAGCCAAAACTCAAAACTATTGATTTGATGACTAATTGTTGAGTGGGTGACCACCTCTTGACTTTGTAACAATCCTTATCTTCTTGTCTGCAGAAAAAGCCATTGCTAATATCAGAATTTGAATAGATAGTCCTCATAAAGTTCTGGGAAATTGTCGCAGCTTTCTAATAAAACAAGAATTGGTGCATTTGGACTTCTAGAACTCGAGATATGGGCTAAACACTAAACAATGTCTAGGCTGCAGGACAGATTCTGACTTCTCCGTTATTGCTACCATTTGAACTCGAAAGTGGCACTTTTAAATCTTGGACTCCTCATGAAAGTTTTAGGCCTATGTCTTAGCTTTCCATACATATAATCCAGACCTAAATCCAAGTTCTACAGCTCCAGTTATGATCCAATCACCGAATGGTGTTTCAGTTTGGACTGAACCAGCATCTCTTTTTTAAGCTTAGCTCTCTCTTTGTCTTCTCAATTTCAGTAGCTAAACTTATCAATCAATTCTTTGATTTATGTGATAGGCCTGCATTTAAGATGAACATTTACCATAAATTAAAGATATCTTATATTATTAGACATGTTATTATAAAACATGCTCTAGTTAAGAAGTTATTGATACTTTAAGTGCAAAATGATGATATAAAACCTTGATAAAAAATGCACTTTTAAGTACTAATCAATACACTCATAGTATTCTATATTTTTAGTACGTTATTCTTAGTCTTTTATATATATTTTATGTTTTATAATAGTTTATCTACCTTTTTTTGTGCTTAACAGTGCTATGAAGATACAAAGTGTTAAAAAGCGTTAAATGAAGCATTTTTAGCACAATTTCAAGAAAAATGACTAAAAAGAGCACATTGGGACAAACCATTATAGATAATATATTAAGAACATAATTAGGTAAGCCTAGTAACTCGTCTAGACAAGAGAAAATGACTTTAAAGTTAGGTCTGAAATCTACTACAAAACTAATGTTAGCCCAATCTTTTCATGTTGGGATGATGATATGCATCTCATTAATGATGTGGTTAGGTCCCATATGACTAGAAAATCTCTTTTAAAGGTCAAAATCAATGCACAAATCATTAAAGTCAAATTAATATAAGAAAACTTTAAAGTAATCTAATTAGGAGTTAGTTATTAATTAGAAAACTTCTCCACCTCCTCAATTTCATACACATCCAGTCCCAACCTTTAAAAAATGAAGGGGGTTATGTTCAAAATTTAGAAAAAGAGAAGAAAGGGTTCTATTTTTTTTTATCTTTTTTCTTTTCTAAATTTGTGACAATTTTAGTTTTCAGTTTTAACCCCTTGGATTTTAAATTATTATGAGCATTCGTGTTTAAAATTATTATAAATGTGATTTATGATATATGAATATCTTATGTTTTTCTATGATTAAATTTGATGATTGATAATTGAAATTCTATATGATGCATAACATATATTTTTGGTTTTAAATTTGTTGTTAGAGATTAGTTTATGATGGATTCATGACTAATTAACTTGAGTAGCAAGAGTATCTAATTTTCAAACTCATGTTTGATTATTTGTTACTTAAAAAATATAAGTCTTGATTAAATTAACTCTCCATATGTTTTAATTATATGAATAAACACCTATCTTAGTATCAATATTGTCACGTAATTAAATCTTGCATGCTTAATAAAAGTTATTGTGCGATTAGAGTTAATTGATCATGAATGCTAGGTTAACTAAAAATTAAAGATAGGTAGAAAAAATTGTCATTTTCCATGGTTGATTTATTAATTATCATAAATAAAATTAGAAAACATATCTAGGTTCAATGATTGATGTTTAGTTATCCATGAGGAATATTTGTAAAAAAAAAACGTTTTCTTTCTAATTTTTTATATTCTACCAATTTTCTCTTAATTTTTAAAATTAATTTCTTTTATTAGTTGATTTTGTCAGATTAATATATTTCATGCATTTTTGCTTGGTTCGCTTTAATCTAAACATAAATAGCTTGTCTTGATTTTGCACTAAATTCTAAAACTTGTACCTCTATAGAACGATACCCTTACTTTCTAAACTACAAATCATTGGTTTTAAGGATTTAAACTTTCACGATTTCAACACGCGTTAGATTTTTAGCACCATTACAGGGGACATTAATCCTTATTTACTTGAATCAATCTTATGTTTTTGTTTAATTTAGTGATATGATCAAAGAGTTGATGTCTTATCCCAAGTGCAAGAGTGTCGAAGTAATAAATAACCCGGCAAGACTGGGGTCAAACCACAGGGAGGTGAACTATATAGAATTATAAATAAAAGAAAACATTTAAAGAGAGCTTTGAGATGAGACAATGATGTAAGTATTTAAACAAGTGTCTGGTTGTTCTTTTGCCATAGAGGTGTCGGTTATACCATACAGTTGGGCTATAAAAGTGCCAAGTATTTGTTGTACCAAGGGTTGTTCAACACAAATCTAGATTAACCATTTAACAAGCAAGGTATTAAGAGTTAGTAAGATAACAAATACAAAACATGTTAGTATCAAACATTAAAGTCCATGTTGAGTTTATACTTATTCTTACACCATTAATGTAACCTTTTCACCTTGACATAATAAACTTAGCTGGACATTATGAATAAGAGAAACATACATAAATAAGAGGAGAACATGATTATATAAGTATAATAAAGGAAATGAAAGGCATAAACAAGAGATTAATGAAAGCAAAACTTAAGCATTATATAAATATAAAGAGAGAGAGCAAGACCATGATATTGATCTGAAAACCAAGATGCCTAAATTCATGACAAATGCCTCCTTTTATAGGCTAAAATTCAGAACTACTGATTTGATGACTAATTGTTGAGTGGGTGACCACTTCTTGACTTGGTAACCATCCTTATCTTCTTGTCTGCAGAAAACGTCATTGCTAACATCAGAATTTGAATAGATAGTCTTCATGAAAGTTCTGGAAAATTCTCTCAGCTTTCCAGCAAAACAAGAATGAGGTCATTTGGACTTCTAGAACTCGAGATATGGGCTGAACACTGAACATTGTCTGGGCTACAAGACAAATTCCGACTTCTCTGTTGTTGTTATAATTTGAACTTGAAAACGGTTATTTTGAATCTTGGACTCTTCATAAATGTTTTAGGCCCATGTCTTAGCTTTTTATCCATATAAACCAGACCTCAATCCAAGTTCTACAGCTCCAGTTATGATCCAATAACCGAATGATGTTCCAATTTGAATTCAACCAGTATCTCTTTTCTAAGCTTAACCCTCTCTTTGTCTTCTCAATTTCAGTGGTTAAACTTATTAATCAATCCTTTGATTTATGTGATAGGCCTACATTTAAAATGAATATTTACCATAAATTAAAGGTATCTTATATTATCAAACTTGTTATTATAAAACATGCTCTTAGTTAAGGAGTTATTGATACTTCAAGTGCAAAATGATGATATAAAACCTTGATAAAAATACACTTTTAAGTACTAATCATTTAGCATTCTTGATACCTTCACATATAAGAGAATGTCTTTTGGTCTATGCATTGCATGTACTACTTTTCAAATATGCATGATGAATATATTTTCTAAGTATGTAAAAAGAATCATAAAAGTTTTTATGGATGATTTTATTTATAGTAATTCTTTTTATGCATGTCTTGAAAACTTAAAACTTATTTTGAAACGATACTTCTAAACTAATCTCATTTTGAATTATGAGAAGGGTCATTTTATGGTTGAATATACGATAGTTTTAGGGCATGTAGTTTCTACTAGAGGTTTTGAAGTTGATAAAGCTAAGATATACATTATTTTATCCTTGCTTTATCTTGTGAATGTGTGAGAAGTTCATTCTTTTCTTGGACATGTAGGTTTTTATCAAAGATTTATCAAGGAATTTTTAAAAATAGCATTACTCTTATGAAATTATTGGTAAAGGATACAAATTTCATGTTTTTGCATAATGTTCTTCTCTTTTATTCATGTTTGAAGCTCTTTGTTGGTTTTAAGAAGGGTATCATGTCAAAGGTTAATTTGGTTGAACCTTAGACATGGCCATGGAGTCTAGCCAAAATATAAATAAATAAATAAATGTGTTTATTGGGAGATAACCTAACATACCACAACAACAATAAAATTCAGATTTTCTTTCTTTTTGCTTCTTTTTTATTTTTATTTTTATTTTTTGATTTATTTTTTGATTTGGTGTGATTATACAAATCATTATGTCTGATCGTAATTTAAGAAGATAAAATTAAAGAAAAAAGAAAACTTATTTAACAAAAAAAAATTATGAAACTTGTGCGGAAAAAACAAATTATGGCATTATTACAATCTATAGTAATTATATATCTTGATCTACAATAATTTTTTCTAGATGGAGCACCCTCAAACACATGAACCAAAAATAAAAAAAGGTAACAATTTCAGGGACCAAATTGTAATTTTCTACACCAAATGAACAACAAAAAAATATTTTGTAAAATTTAGCATCAATTTAATGTGGAATTATTTTTTTGACATCATAAATACAAACATAGCATGCTAAATAGAATAAATTATTAGATTTAAAACCATGCAAATATAACAAAGAATGATAAAATTTTGAAAAATAATAACTAAAATAAATAATTATTCATAAATAAATAAATAAGAATCATATTAAGATGAATTGAAGCAATTCACAATACGTGACACAATAACTGAAACAATGAACACTTTTTTTATTTATTTATTTTTAAAAAAATGATAATAGTTTTAGGATGCATTTGAGAACACGGTGCAAACCATGTCCTCTTAAATTTTGATTTTTTTACTTAAAATAAAAAAATTAATATGTTTTTAGTTTATTTTAATGTGTTAATGTAAAAAATAATTAAAAAAATTATTTTAATATATTTTTAAATAAAAAATACTTTAAACCACCGACCCACCATTATAATCTGATTCACACCTTTAAAGTCAACAACTACGATGGAAAGAGACGGTTGTTCGATTTTTGTAGTGTCATTGGCTGCACTAATCAGTCTAAAAATATAGTACATAAGAAAGGACGCAGTGCAAACACGTTCTTGATTGGTTTTGATTCGGTCTTCAAACTATAAATTTCATATCTCCTTTTTTATTTTATTTATACATGTGAGATTGAGCTTGCATTTCCAACTCAAAAGCCATTATCTTATTTCAAAGTCAAAACACACTTCTAAGATCTAATTTTAGATCCTTCAATAGTCAAGCCACAAATTTCGGCGAAAAATTACAAAGGGTATGTTGAGTGAGTTTTCTATTATTTTGGAGGGTGCTTTTAATGTGAAAGTACTGGAATTTATGTTATTAATTACATTTTATTAAAATAAAAATAAAAATAATAAGATTTAAACTCTTCATTACTTGATTATTAAAACTTTTATATTATATCAAAAAATTATTTTAACCTATTAGTTTAATTAAATAGATAAATAATTTATATTATTTTATAATATAACCGAATAATTTGCCACTTCAGCTGTGTAATAAAAATAAATATTGTACGTCATACACATTAATTTTTTAAAAGAAATATTGGACTGATGACTTTTGGTCTTACCTATACGGAAAAAAAAAGATTTAAAATGATCATTGTCATTGGACCATGACAGAAACTTGAGCTTAATTTAGCTGTTATCTTGTTTGGTCGAGAATCAATAAAGCCTCTACAACTCAGGAGTTATCAAGGCATGGTAACTCTGTCAACCCTAATTTCAAATACTATACCATTAAATAATTTTATCGACAGATTATTTCTGTAGGTGTAAGACATACAATTTATCAGTAAAATTTTTACCGACAACATCATCGATAGAATCAATTTGTCAAAATATTGATCATCGGTAATTCTCATTTCCGTCGCTACCTCTGTCAGAAAAAAAAAAAACAAACACAGATGGTCTTACAGTCGGGGAAAACGCGTCAAAACAAAATTTTCCTGCTAGAACTTTACCAACGGACTTATGCCGTCTGTATTTTCACCAGTAAATCACCGATGTCATTCCGTCAGTGATTGTGGCATGGACAGTAAATATTTCAGAACTCTCTGTAAAATACCGACGTATACATTCTGTCGATGATTGTAACATGGGCAGTAATTGTTTTTTCAACTCTCTGTCTAATACCGATGGACCTATGTCATTTGTAAGGCCATCGGTATTTATTTAAAAATATTAAAAAAAATATTTAGAATAAATAATGTTTTTTCAAATATTATATTGATAATAGTAAAAAAAAACTAATTAACCAAATAAAATTGTATTAAACATTACAAATATAAAAATAATGTTAAATAATATTCATTCAAATATTCATTACAAATTTAATGTGTTTCAAAAAAAAAATTAAACTAGAATAACGGCGGAGCTGGAGGAGGAGGAGGAGGAGGCTGGTTGTTCCCGGGACCGTATGGCAAAAAAGGGGCTGCACATGTATCATCACCCATCCTTAATCTAATGTCCATGACCATTTGATGGAGTTGTTCATAATCCATCGAGAGTCATTTATATTGTTGTTTCAAGGCCATGAACTCCTCAGACTGGGTGCTTGACATTGATAGAGAGCTCCCAACGGTTGAGACATTATAGGCCACCCGCAAGTTTTCGACCATAGTGTTGGAGAGCCTGTAAACTCAATTTTAATCGGGTCCACCAAACGATCATACCTTCATTCACAAATCCGAATCGAAATCCGGATGGGTCGAAGGATCGTCCCTATATCTGTCCCGCAACCAGCTATTATAGGTCTCCTGAAAATTTTAAAAAAATCATCATATTCAATTCAAGAAAATAATAACTTAAAAAATAAAACGATTGAACGAACATACCATGAAGTGTTGAGCACGGTTGTCCACGAACTGTTGCACCCCCTTTTGACGCTCTTGACTCTGCATGTGCGTCTCTACAAACAGTTCCATTGGGCTCGGCTCACGTCCAAGAGAAGTAGCCTGTAAGGAAAAAAATGTTGCAAGTTAAATATATTTATAAGCAACAACAAATTAATGAACGATATATTTTATTTAAATTAATCTTACTATCCGCTTTGCATGTGCACTGAACAGAACAGAGCTGCTGGTATGCGAGGTCACCGAACCATGAATTTGTCGGTTCCGGTTGTCAGTACCGGACTGTGAGCATCCTGCAAACCGCTCAAACAGCACGTACTCAATATATTGCATCCATATATCCCCCGAGATGAATGGCGATTTGAATTCCCATCAAACCGCCACCTCATTTCAGTCTTCTAGACCGTTATATCTCGCATATCTTTTTGTTTTTTTTGTGTGTCATGCCAAAAATCACGCAACATACTTCCATAGTAACAAATTAGAATTTATAACATAAAATTATAAAATAAAAAATTATATTATTTTTGATATTACATAGTTGTTATGTGATTCTCTCATACCCTCCTCACAACATTATTGTTCGCGCTATTCCATTCAAATTTGTGTTATGTATAAATAATTCATTTAAAATAAAAATAATATAAGATATAAAATTATAAAAATAATTTATTAAAAATAATCTGGAAATTAGAAGTTAACACCTACCTGAAATCGTCAAAACCATGCATTGATATTAGGTCTCCACTAAGGATGTCTGGAAACCTGACTCCATTGAAATAATTGAATCTTCATTGACGATTTAAACGCCAATGTTATTGTCTGGGCAGCCTTAATGTTTGTGAACCTAAAATTAAATAAAATGAATAAAATATTAATTAGTTGTTCATAAATTATGTTATAAGTATAAAAACTAAAACTAAAACCTAAACAAACTGACATTGAAAAGTCATCCTTCCATTGTGCCTGGTACTTGCTGGTGAATTGACCCCGCTATGAAGGCACATTGCCTCTGTGCTGTGAGACCGCACTAAAAGAGGCAGTATCACAAGTTGGCGTGGGTGCCTCTTCGTGATCAGCACCTAAGGATAATTCATCCTCGCTGCTATAAGAACTAGCTGCAACCATCTACTGACGACGTGCTGTTGATTTCATTCTACATATCTACACAAATTTATAAAAATAATTACGTAATTAAATTCAATTATTTAAAAAAAAATTGGCAGCACTTCCCCTATACTAGAGACTACCCCCAGTTTTCAAAGCTGCAAGTATTTACAATAACCACAAACAAATTGACTCCATTGAAAAATCTTATATACAACCTAACATCTATAAAAATTTAACATCTATATATTTTTAACTAACATCTATAGAAATACATAAATGACAATTAAAATTAATGGAAATAATAAAAAAAATATAACAAGCAATAATAGAATAAATTTGAGATAAAATAATTAAATTTAATTCTTCATTTCCAATTACCATTTCCATGGTAAATTCAACAATAACAATTAAAATTCAATGCAATTTTCAAATAATTATTACAATACAAACAATAAAATAATTAAATTTCCATTCTACACATCTACATAAATGTATACGAATAATTACATAACTAAATTTAATTATTTTTTAAAACAATTCGTCAACACCTCCCCTATATTAGAGACTGCCAACAGTTTTCATACCTACAAATATTGATAATATCCACAAGCCAATTGACTCCATTGCAAAATCTTATATACAACCTAACATCTATAGAAATTTAATATCTATATATTTTCAATTAACATCTATACAAATTCATAAATAACAATTAAAATTAATTGAAATAATAAAAAACATAACAAGCAATAATATAATAAAATAATTAAATTTAATTTTATATTTCTATTAACATTTAAAAGGTAAATTCAACAATAACAATTCAAATTTAACAAAATTTTCAATTATTATGGTTATACAAACAATAAAATAAATTGAACAAATAAAAAGAAAAAACTAAAGAATATAGGAATGAAAAATGTTTATCTTAATAGTGTGTTGATTTCAAGATTTTATCTACAAACAATACACAAAACAACAAAAATAATCATAACTAAAATAAAAAAAAAAGTAAAAAAATACAAAGATAAAGAAAGGAGAATCATACCTTTTAATATGTTGAAAACTACAATCAAAATAATAAAAATTCTCACTAATTCTTGCAAAACAAAACACAAACGAAGAGGAGAAGAGAACATGAAATGAGGAACGAAGAAAAAATGAACCACGAAGGGGGGGTTGGGCTTTATACTATAATTTTACCGATGGATTTACCGATGGACATTAGAATAATATTTTTATGGCGGTGGCAATAAATTTCCATCAGTAAATTTCGTCAGTATATTTTTGAATTTCGCACTAAAATTTTAAAAATCACTCTAAAATTTTTGAAGTTTGTTGGTAGAGGTGTCAGAGCACACGCGCATTGAAATTGTAGCGTCTGTAGGTAAATGGACTGACTGACCTGGGACTCTGACAGTCGCACGCATTAGAATTTGCAACATCCGTCGGTTATTCTGTCGGTATGGTCGTCGATGATTATGGTAAATGCAATACATATTTTGCAACTCATGGTAAAATAACGATGGCCATTTCCTGTCGGTAAGGTCGTCGGTGATAGTGGCAAATGCTGTAAATATTTTGCAACTCTCGGTGAAATACCGACGGATTGGTTCCGTCTATATGGATGTCGGCATTTGTGTCATACTTTTACATGTTTTGTTTGTATTGCCGATTTATCCTCCTACATAAACGCTTAAATTGCAAACTTACAGCACAACACAATAACAACAGCAAACAATTATAAAATAAATATTTCATGTTCCAAAATATCATCCATAATATTACATTATAAAAAAAGGCTTTACACTTTCTTGTTCTGATCATATTTAGTCAGATTTTTCGTCTTCATCCTCAATTGAATTATTATCAACTTCATCGCACTCTTCAATGTGGTTATCATCTTCTTCATCAACATTCTCTAGTCCACTAGAGCTCAAAACAACATTCAACTCCTCTGCGTCAACATCAACAAGACTATCATCAAAAACATGAAAATTTGAATTTTCTTCTAAGTTAATTGAAGGAGCAACTCGATATGGTTTAACTAACTCACTAACTTGAAAGACTTCATCTATCACACTTGTGTCTTCGTTCTCATCTTGAACAACCTTGACACGACCCCTGGGTTTTGTTTTTAAAACGGATAACCAATCATCTCTTGATCGGTCCTTTCTAAAGGAAGGGGTGTATGTGTAATAAGCTTGTTGACATTGCTTTGCGAAAACATAGTCATCGTTTACGTTGCGGAGTCTAGCTTTTGAGTTGATTTCAATGAGACCATAGTGAAGATCTACTCTGATTCGTTTTTCAGTTGTGTCATACCAATAGCTATGATATTGCAATTCGACGACCTCTTCTAATTTCTCATAGTAGTCAACTTCAAACTCACTAGAAGTCGATCCCTTAATACAAACATCTTTGTTGTATGTCTTTCTTCCATGCTTGTATTCTTTAGTATGAAACACATATCCATTGAAAAAAATACTTGTTATAGCACTTAACTTTTCTTTTAGGGTCCAGGCTCAGTAAAGATAATAAAATAGCAGCACTACCTCCCATTTGATAAACCTTGTATATCAAATACAACAATAATTAATAAATGGACATTATATAATATTGACGTACAATTACCTTGCAAGAGATAATGAATTTGTGATCGGACTTACATGTGTTCTAAACCACGTGACAAATTGTTCATCTTATAATTGAAAGATTTGGGATTCGATCAGCTGTGAGTTATTGGACAATAAATACCGTCGATGTTGCCTGCAAGATTGTTCCAAATTATATGAGTTTATGATATCACAATATATAAATAGTACACTCTCAACAAAGTTTAAGTGGTACATCAACTTACTTAATAAAAGGTCTCTGCTCATCATAGTTAATAGAACATAATTGTGTGCCTGTCTGAACTATATTTCAGACAAATATCTTCCCCTTACGGCATTTGTAGGTGTGGGTCGTCCAGTACTGGAGAATATTAACAAGTTCCCATTTAAAGGCACTTCACCACCACCACCATACCATGGAACATGGTTGATTCTTGTTCTCAAATGAAGTTCGAAATAGTACGAGATAAATGTTGAGATCTCCTCAACAATATAGGCTTCACATATTGAAGCCTCAACATGCGCCTTATTCTAAACCTTTTTTTTTAAGATTGAACAAGTACCTGCATATATAGAATTAAACAAAATTTATCAATTAAAAAAACAATGAAAAAACTTTTAATTATGAATTACATTGTAACTGTAATATCTAACCTCTCAAATGGATATATTCATCTATACTGAACCGGTCCTCCAACTTTTACCTCATACGGTAAATGTACGGGTAGATGCTCCATTGAGTCAAAAGATGATGGAGGGAATATCATCTCAAGTTTGCATATTGTCTTGACGATATTCGTTTCAAGCCTTTCAATGTGATCAACATTCAACTTGCTGGAGCATATATCTCTAAAGAAATGACTGATCTCCGAGAGTGCATCTCATATCCCCTTTGGCAACAAATCATAAAAAGCTAATGGAATGAGTGTTTGCATAAACACGTGGCAGTCATGACTCTTCATTCCATATAATCTGCATTCCTCCATATTAACCAGCCTTGATATGTTCGAGGCATATCCATCGGGAAAATGCAGACTCTTAAGTCATTTGTAGACTAGTAGTTGTACGTTTTTCTCTAACACGAAGCTTGCTCTTCGTTTTACGACTCGTGACCCATCACAAACCAACTTCATATTTTTACGGTTACAGAACAACGCTAAATTTAATCTAGCCTTGATGTTGTCCTTTGTCTTCCCTTTCACATCCATGACGGTATTGAAAATGTTCTCAAACACGTTCTTTTCAATGTGCATGACATCAAGGTTATGGCAGAGGAGATTGGTCTTCCAATAAGGAAGCTCCCAAAAGATACTTCATTTTACCCAATTGTGGGTCAAACCAAAACCAGGAAACTTCTGCTTACTTGATTGGAGACTAAACACAATGTCACCGTACTCTGATATAACATCGTGCAATTCTTCACCAGAAAAATGCGAGGGTGCAACATCCTTTTCAACTCTTCCAACAAAGAAATCCTTTCTGTTCTTTCTGTACCTATGATTTGATGGCAAGAAACGACGATGACAATAAAAAAAAGAAGTTTTACCTCTGTTTGTTAGTGTGAATTTGTTGTTTTCCATACAGTATGGACATGCTAATTTTCCATACGTGCTCCAACCAGAAACCATTCCATCAACTGGGAAATCATTGATAATCCACATCAAAGCCACTCCATAACAAAATTATGTTTCCTCGATATATCATAAGTCAAAGCTTTGGAGGATAACAACCGCGTCAATCATCAATTAATGGTCGAAGACAAACATCTATATTCAGCCCGGATTGCTCAGACTTGGTATGATCATAGATAAAAACATGAACTTCGACCTCATACACATCCCCAGTGGCAAGTTACAAACCGTCAGTATGACTGGCCAATAAGAATAAGGAGCAACAAATGACCCGAATGGGTTGAATCCGTCTATACACAACTCAAGACGCATGTTCCTTGATTTAGCTGAAAAGTGAGGATGCACACTGTTAAAGTGTTTCTATGCTTCACCATTAGAAGGATGCACTATCACTCCATCAACCGTATTATGTGATTGGTGTCATGTCATGTACTCAGCAGTCTTGGGTGACATGAATAACCTCTGCTATCTAGGTGTGATTGGAAAGTATCTAAGTTTCTTGTATGCCACAAGATTCTTTCCTATGCCAATTTTGGGTTTGTAACGGGAATACCCACATTTCATGCACAAGATCAACTTAGCATTTTCAAGGTAGTAAATCATGCAGAAGTTAGGGCACATGTCAATTTTCTGGTATCCTAAACCGAGGGGTTTCATCATGGACTTAGCAGTATAGAAGTTCTCTTTAAGCTTATTCCCTTCAGGTAAAATGCTTCTCGTCCATTCTATAATTTTGTCATAACTGCCCTCACTCAACCCATGATCTGACTTGATGGTGAACACCTGTGCTACGGCTGATAACTTACTGTGGTTTGTGCAGCCATCCCATAATGGTTCGTCAGAATCTTTCAAGAGATCAAAAAACCTTGTTGCATCTGTATTAGGTTCTTCTTTTACGATTGGATATTGACCGACATTACTTTGATTCATTCTCATTGCATCCATAACCATATTCCTGTAAGGATTGCTGTTGTCATTTACAACTTCATGCACATTGCTAGCATTAGAAGTTGACCCTATCACCCTTTCTATCATGCTCTAATTAGGAACAAATTGTTCTCCGTGTGCATACCAATACAGATAATCCTCCACGAACCCTTTGGTTAGAAGATGCATCGTTACAACATCTTGATGCAGAAACTTTTTATTTTTACACTTCCTACATGGACACCTAATACCGCCATCAGTAAAATTCCTCAGAATAGATGTTGTGAAATTAATAAAACACTGAACCCCATTACAATAATCCATCATCCGCAATCCTTGGGGTGAGTCTCGATACATCCATGAACAATCATTCATGACTTCTATCGAACTTCTAAATTATGATGACAACATGTATTAATTAACTATATTACGTAAATAAATTTGCAAAAATATTGGTTTGCCCCGATATTATCCAACAAACTAAAAAAACACTTATGTTAAATATTCATTATCAATTATCAGCGTCCATATAAATTTAAACATATACAAATTTACGAAAATCACAACTTCACAATAGAATTGATAAAAATTAAAATGGACCCATTAAACAAGCTATTATTTATTTCATCACAACACATCTAATTCGGTATAATTCAAACAAAGTTTCAACAATTTATAAACAAATATAATTTTATAAAATCTAAAACAAACTATAACAATTACAAAATTATGCATTCATACTACAAGTTTCTTTGACAAATAACAATAAAATAAGTACATACGTTAACACAGTACATATACTAAAAAAAAATTAAAAATAATAAAATTGACATTTAAATGTTAAAAATAAAAAGGATAGATTTACTTATATAAAATGATAAAATCCACAATAAATTAATCGGAAAACGGATGTTGTGACCGCGTACAAAAGTATAAGAAACTTGAGTGCTTGTGTTGAGAAGAGGGGGGAGAGTTGTGATGGGTGGTTGGTTGCAATTTGGGAGGGGGGTTGGTATGGGGAAGAAAAAGGAGAAATAGAGGAGGAGAGAGTCGGCAGAGTGTGGATATATTGGCTTTTACCGATGGATCACCGACGGATACGTTCTGTCGGTATACCGTCGGTAATTCTGACAGTGAATGCGTCACATCACTATACGGAGATCCCAGTTTGAATCTCTCAGTCATTCCGTCGATAAAAACATCTGAAACAATTCCCCGTCATCACACTATCTCTTCTTTTCAAAATTCTATAGATTCTGTCGGCGATGCGATCGATATATACCGATGGACCGACCGCATCGCCGACGGAATCTATTCCATCGGTAATTATTACCGTTAGCAAAGGTCTGTTGGTATAGACCGGCAAAAGTAGAGACAGAATTATATCCGTTGGTAAAAATCACCGGAAAAAAATCCGTCGGTAATTCCGTTGGTTTTCGCCGATTTTTTAGTAATGGAAGAACAAGCAGGAGAAAACTCAAACTCAAATTTTATTTATGTTCTCTAGATTTAGTACAGCCCCCCAGATACAACATATACTGCAATGGAAAACCTGAAGTAGCACAAATTAATAAGCAGAAAGGGAAATCTGGTGCATGCAAGTGGTCTCAAATACATTTTGGGTATTAATCAAAGTTTGGCAAATTAGTTAGTTCTGTTGAAGAAGAGCAGCAGTATTAATTATGATATCAATTAATGTATAATAAGCAGAAAATACATAGATAATTATAAAGGAGAAGAGTGTATTAACTACAGTGAGTCTAGACCATTAATGTATAATAGAAAAATCCTAGTTTCACAGAACGGCTATGCCAGCTATGCATGCGTTGTGATCCCCCTCCCCTCCTCCTCCTTCTCGAGGGCCACTCCCGTTTCACAGCACTCATCTGCTCTCATTCCCATCCTCCCCTCTCTGTCTCTTCCTTGTTAACATGTGTATACATGGGCATCATCAAAAATAGAGTAATGTTATACCAGCAGATTTTTCTACAAATGATCAAATGTGACATAATTTGAAAGTCCAATCATTTAAAAATTATGAAACCCATGTTTTTTATCATTTGAAGATCGATAATCAATCGCTATTCTTGAAAAAAACGCATTATTAATTACTAGTAGCCAGACACAATCACAAATTAAAATAGAACCCGGCCCAAGAGGTGGTCATATATATATATATATATAATGCACCCCAAATTCCCTTATCTATAATAATGTCAAGGGGTTGAATGTCAATATAAAATCAAAACCCTAAAAACGTACGAGTATAATTGGTCAGAAATACGGTATCATATTGCACGAGACAAATAATTAACAACACGTACTAGCATGAATGAATACATACATACGATCCTTGTATATATGCTTAAATATTCGATCAGTTAGAGAGAAGCATAAAAAAACCCATACATGCTTAATTAGTTTCTTTTAGCATCAACACTGATTTCTGTGTTCAAGTTAATTCAATTTTCCATTAATCTTTCGAGATTTTAAAATTAATAATTAGATAAGTTTTTAATAATAATTATAAAATTTATTACACTCAAATTAATAATTTTTAAAAAACAAGTTTAAAACTGACAGGAATAGTACACCGCTTAAAATTCAAATCCAACTTTTATTAGCTGGGTGTCAAATAACAAATCAAGACTTTATGAAATATAAATGTCACGTATAGCTAGGACGTCGGCCCTTCAAGTTGGGCTCCCTCCCTGACACTCTCTCACCTCTATTTTTTTTTTTTCCCTCCTCTTTCTTCCTCCATCTGCAATAGCAACAGAACTATCCTCTCTCTCTCTCTATAAATACCCTCCATCCATAAATAACCCAACTTTCTTTGTGCATTTCCTTCTCCACATCCAAATCACCCCCCCTCTTGGGTGCTCATTCTCAAGTCTAAATTTAACTAAACAGACCACATACTTTATCACCAAGAACATGACTGATCCGCCGACTTCGAACTCCAACTCCAAGAAAGGCTCTTCAAGCATTTACTCCTACTACTCCTCTTCGCCAACC
>Ga0325414_1002471_pt1 | contig 18762 bp, 13 predicted proteins | sample PopdelMetagenome_8_FD_206183 | JGI IMG/M metagenome (GOLD analysis project Ga0325414, IMG submission 206183) | Populus deltoides microbial communities from Bellville, Georgia, United States - Leaf-PdKOR-R3 | ecosystem: Host-associated > Plants > Phyllosphere > Phylloplane/Leaf | place: USA... | reverse complement strand
AAAGCAATCAAAACCCTGATAGATAAGGTATGTATCAAAGAAAAAGAAGCATACCAACTCATGTGCCAGAAAATCCAAAATAGTTGCTTAATCCCATAATAAAAATCATGCATTCTAATCACAAACATCAACCTCCAAGTTTTTCAAAAAATCAAACGAACCAAACAAAAACCAAGCAACGTAACACAAAATCAAAATGCATAGGAAACCAACCTGGTCAGTACAAAGACCGTTGACTAACTAAGAACTGCAACAACCACTAGAGCCTAAGCACACCCCAACGCCAAACTGCAAAACAAATAAACATCAGAAATAGCACCAGCAATGTACGAGAACCCAACCAGAACACAAAGATTCTAATACCTAAAAATCCCAAACCACATAGAACAAAACAGACTCACCCAACCCAGACAACCAGACCCCTGAAAAATGCCCCAACAAACAAAATAATTGTTGCCGGTGAAACTATATAAACATTATATAAACCAGTACATAAAAAAAAAAAAGCATGACTGCCCCAATCAATCTCAGACGTAAAATTCATCTGCAATCCCTTGAATCTAGCAAAATCCAAAAGAAATAATTTAAAAAAAAACTCAGCATAGTGACAGTGCACTTATACTTGCCTAGAACGAAGAGAAACAGCAAAGAAATCACTACCATCCCATGAAAAATCAACCAAAATCTCATCCAACTAAACTAGACCAACACTCTCTCAAGAACAACCACGTAACCAGGTACATCGCAGGTAAGGCTTCTATCTAACTACCAGCCCCTTCATACTGAACAAATCAAGAGAATGACAGCCCACCAAACATCCCTGACAACAAACAACCAGCAACTCAAAGCACGCCATGCACACCATGAAAAAATGGCAAAAAGCAAATTGCTCACAACTTATCGCGAGAACCAACTAATTCCTCCTCGATAAGCACTACTCTAATTCACAATGAAAACACTCACAATCTAGAGTACATGACTAAGATCTTTTAGTTTTTTTTTTTAATGTGAATGCCTTAATTCACATGATGTACTAATGAACAACGTAATATACAACTCGTCCTTTGGAAATACAGTAACTTTTGTGATTTAATGACTAGTGTACCATGATAGTAATATTCTACAATTAGTTTGGTACCATTCTAAAAATCACTTTTATTTTACCAATGGATTATTTCATCGGTATTTAGACGTTAATTTTGTCAAAATTACTTTTTATCGATGAAATCACGAATGTTGTGATAGACATATGATCTATATAATAAAGGGCGATCCAACTCGGGTTAACTTGCAAAACCTATAGCCCGAGTTATAAGACCAGCATAACTTGATAGAAAAGAAATTGAAGAAAACCACAAAGACAATATTTTTCTAAAAAAACATAATATCAAACAATGAAATTGTAAAAGAAAATGACCTAAAAAAATATTGATTCGCTTTAATTTTTTAAACCCATGACCCGAGTCATTAGACTGGAAGCACTATAATTAATAAAAAATAATTATAAAGTCCAATCCCGAACAAATCAAACATTGAAGGATAAAACTGAAAAAAAATCAATTACATAAAATGATCTAAAATAAAAAATATATATAATTAAAAAGGACAACTAAAAATTTTAGATTGAAGGGTTAAATTAAAAAGGAAAAATAACTTTAACAAAATGAAAAAAAATATCAAAAGAATGATGACCATATTGAAAAAAATAATACATCAAAAAAATTGATTATAGAATGCAATTGAAAACCAATAAAACTTTAACAAAAAGGTAAAGAAAAAATTAGAAGTCGAAAGAATAAAGGCCTAATTGAAAAAAAAAATGACAAATTGAAAATAAACAAGATTTTTATAAAAGTGCTAAGAGCAAAAATAAGAAATCAAAGGAATTAGAACTGAAACTGAAATATCAAAAACAAAGAAGGCCAGCGTGTACTTTTTAGGGGAGAAGAGAAAAAAAAAAGAAAAAGAAAAAACGATCACCACAAACCACCTATCCGCCTCCATCACACATTGCACTAGAAGGAAGAGGAAGTGGCAGTGTTTTCAACGACACAACAAAAGAGCAGTTTTGGCGCCACCTATACTGCCTAAAAGGCACAGCCGCCTTATATGCATTAGCACATGGAGAGCACGCGCCCACAATGTTTTGAATTTAAAAATTATTTAATCAACATAAAAGACCAAAATGCCCTCCTTGAATTTGAATGGAAAAAAAAATATATGAAAGGAAAAACATGCCTATGAGCATATTAACTATTGTTTTCTAATGCCAAGGGTAAAATTATCTTTTTATTGTTCTCTAAATAATGAAAAGACTAAGATATTTTTAGTCAATAGTTCTAAATGTTTTTAACATTAAAGGTAAATAAGTCATTTTATTGTTTTAAAAAAAGTGAAAAGATGGATGTACCTCTGAAAACCATTTAACGACTAATAGGCCACTGAAAAAGACTAAATTACCCCTAAAACAAAGACATCCAATTTTTTCATCAAAGAAAAAAATAATAATTTTATTTTAACAATTCATAGTAATTTGTGTCTAATACTACACTGAAAACTCACGCATGTATAATATCATATAAATATATATACATAGTACATTTATTTTTTTAAAATTTAATATAAAATATACATATAATCCTATTGATACAATACACACGTGTATGTGTCTATATATATAGATATTTATTATTTATTTGTTTGGGTATTTATATAGATATCATACTATTTATCATTCAATATAAATTAAAATAGTAATACACATATATATAATGATAAAATTATATATATATATATAATTCGAGAATCGAGCAGACATGATCAATAGTCAAAAATAGGACAAAGAATGACTCCTAAAGGCTCTTTGAATGGGAGATTGCCTTTCCGCCCCTTTTGCAGTCAACGAACGTAATACCTATAATGAGAAAGAAGAGGGAGTACACCCATTAGCATTCATCCCAGCGAACGTCAGACTTTCCATGAGCCTAGACAGAGGAAGTGAGGCAGGAATGTAATGAGTAACCCGAAGCATCGAGCTCTTTATTTCGGATTTGGAAAAGCCCGGAGCCGGAGTTCAAGAGAAGTGGTCCTTCCACAGTGGAAGGATATTCTAAGCCAACTCGGAAGTAAGAAACAGGAAAGACAGGAAGGGATAGGTATGCCAACCAACCCGCACAGTCGGTTAAGGCAAGGCTGCTAAGAGAGAGCAAAGGGATTTATAGGACTTAGCTACAAGTCCAAAAGCAGCATGAAGGCAAGCAGCAAGGCAAGAAGACAGGTATTAATACGACTAGTCCAAGTCGTATTAATATTATCATTATATATGTGTGTATTACTATTTTAATTTATATTGAATGATAAATAGTATGATATCTATATAAATACCTAAACAAATAAATAATAAATATCTAATTTTTCTCTTAATTGATAATAAATATGATATAGATTTCATAAAAACTCAACCCGTCAATTCTCATTGCTTCCCTATATCCATAGTTTTGAAACCTGGCCCGGCCTGGAGGGTCGACCCAGGTCTAAGCAAAAAACATGCTGAGAATTGGCCCGGTGAGACCCGGTCGACCCAGCCGGCCCGGATAAACCCGCCTGAGACCCGGCCTTATTTTTTATATATATATTCATGACCGAAACGACGTTGTTTTGGCATTTTACAGTTAAAAGGCCAAAACAAGAAGAATTCTCAATTGAAAGAAATGAACGCAATGCAGAAGACCTAATTAATTTCAAACCTAATTCAAGAAATCTTCGAACCCATTTCAGTCGCAAAGAAGAGCAGAGGAGCAAAAGACTCTTTAATCCTTGATCGCTGTTTCAAATCTGAGAATAAGGTTAGATGAGCTGTTGTTACTTGTTTCTTTCTTCTTTCGCTCTCTCTTTTCTATAACAGTGGCATATCCTCTGTTTCAAATTGAAACATCTTTAATCGCTATTTGTTTTGAACTTGCAGGCTTGCAGCTCTTTATTATAATAGTGGCATCGATTCTTCCCTATTATCACACCCACAGGTATGTATCTCACTTTCTCTGTTCTTTTCTTTTCTGCAACTTCAAATGGTCAAAGACCTGAACTTTGCTGTGAATATTGCTCAGACGGCGGTGCATTCTTCTATTTTACTATCGCGGAAAAAATGTGATGAGAAAGCTCTTGACTTGCTATTCTATTTTACTGTGAATTTTGTTTCACTGTTCGTTCGTTCTGCTTTTGCTTCTGCTTCTGCAAATTAGTTAATTTTGCTTTTGCTGGAGTGATTGAATTTTATTTCTCTGTTCGTTTGTTCTGCTTTTTCTTTTATTTTTGCAAATTAGTTAATTTTGCTTTTGCTGGAGTTACTGTTAAACCTAGATTTTTATTTAAGCTGATTGTGTTTAGTTTTTATGGATTGATCTGTTTGTCATCCAATGTTTAATATCATTCAACCTTTAAAAATGAGGATCATTTAACTTTCAGGAATTAGGATCATATACTGGCATTTTAATTGATTTTAATTGACTATTAATTTAACCTTCAGGAATCAGGATCATATTAGTTGACTAATAATCTAACCTTCAGGCTTAATTTAACATTTAGGCTTATCAGAATCATATTAGGTCATCCAGTATTTGATTTTGTATCGGTGTTTTTTTTTATGTAAGTGTTATATTGTAAATTTATAACTAGTTAGGTATTTTATATGGGTGTTTTTTTTAGAGTTGATTCGGATCAATTTATCTGACCCGTGATTCGATCACTAGGTCTATTTGATGGAGTTTCAAAACTATACCTCTGTCTGGCAGATAACAATTGTTTTGGGCCTGTATTTGTGGGCTGAAATAAATAAGGCCCTTCTTGAAAAAGAAAAAAGGTCTGTCACGACCGGTGTAAAAGAGAGAACAACAGATCTCTCCCTTCTCGCGCAGCTGCTCATAAGATCTCCTTCACTACTGTGATGATAACGAAGACAATTCCAAGGAGCTGAAAATCATCATCATCATCATCATCATCAGCTAAGATTAAGAATTATGATAAATCTAAACCGTTCGGTTTCGATTTGGATCGTATTATCGTTATTTCTCTCCCTCTTCCTTTCTAAAGCTGAAGTTATAACCCTAACTCCTGAAACATTCTCTGACAAGGTGGTTCTAATTCTTTCTTTTATTATTAATAATTAAATTGGGTTTATTTATGTGTTTTATTTAAATAATAACAATAATAATTATGTATGTAGGTGAAGGAGAAAGACACGGCATGGTTTGTCAAATTTTGTGTTCCATGGTGTAAGCATTGGTAAGTGATTTTATTTATTGATCCTCTGCTTAATACTATAATTATATTTTAATTTTATATTTATTTATTATCAGTAAGAATTTGGGGACCTTGTGGGAAGAGGTTGGGAAGGCAATGGAGGGGGAAGATGAAATAGAGGTTGGAGAAGTGGACTGCGGCGCCAGCAAATCTGTCTGTTCTAAAGCTGATATCCACTCTTACCCTACTTTTAAGCTCTTTTTTGATGGAGAAGAAGTTGCTAAATATCAAGGTTTTACTGCTTCAATTACTTTTCTTTTCATTCTGGGGAATTTATTTAGTAAAGCACGAGACTTTGGAACTTTTCGTTAATTGCTCTACTTTTTTTTTGTGTGCTTCGGTCTTGCTTAATGTGCTTGAATGTGTTGCTTAATGATCTGATAGACTTGACTTGCATGGCATTGCATTGCTGCTATGAATGTGTTGACGAAATGAGTTGTTTCACTGGGTTTGTTATAGGGTAAAGATGCATATATTCAGCGAATGGCTAAATTTTAGTTTTTCAGCTACTTGATCTATTTTCCCATCTGGGTTTTCTTTGAGTTGTGATCGGCGCTTCTTGAGCTATGAAGGCATGTGGTTTTGAGCTCGTTGCTTGTGGCATGATTTGAATTTTTTTCACAATTCTCTCTGGCATTCATTTGCTCCATCCTAATTTTGTGACGGAAGTTTCAATTATGCAACTGCTTTTCACTTTTCAAATGGGGTGATCCAGGTTATGGAAAATTCTGGTGCCTATTTTTAATGATGCAACTGCAAAAGATGAGAGGTGTTTTCTTGGAGCTGTTTATATTTCAGGTGTTGCCTTAGGGTCAGTACTTGTTCCATTAAGCTAGAGAGCAGCTGATATGTTGACACTTAAACAATGAATGATACTCTTATGAGCCTTTTCAAAAGTTAGTTGGATATCTTGCTGATAGAAATATGTATAGATGAGTTTGAGTTCAATGTGAAGTTATTGAAGGAATATTTAGTGAACTATCTCCAAACACAATTTGCAAAGTAATTGTCTGGATGATAGACATTGGTTCAAAGTATTTTCATCACTTATTTGGGTAGACCTCAGTATGTGAATGGAAGAGTGTTTGTGAAAAGGTAAAGAAAAAACAGAGGAAAGAAAATAATGCGATTTGTATTCTCAAATTGATTACTTGGGTAACTTAACTTTGTGTTGAGGAACCCAATTAAAGAAAAGACTATTAAATCTAACAAAGACAGATCTTGCTTAAGAAAAGAAAGAGAATGAAATGATAATGAAAAGAAGATCAACAAGAATGAACGGACTAAGATGCATGATCCCAAAACTAACAAGTCTCCTTTGATTTAGCCAGCAATAATAGTTGTGGTTCAGATGGGCAGGAACATAGAGAACAGTTTATAGTTTTGCATTTAGCTGGTGGTATAAACTGTTCAAATAATGAATGTGTATTTCCTGAGCTTAGTATGCAGTTTAGTATGCCGTGGCTCGTTGTGGTTGCTTGCTATTGTGAAAAATATCATATTGGAGATGCAATGCTCTGGACATAGTTGTGATCTGCCATTTGTATGTGGTATTGTTGAAATCTATTGGGATCTTCCCTAAATATAAAGAAGCTTGTAGCATTAGGTTATTTGTCAGTTTAGCCATGAATGCAAAATCTTGGATTTTGTTTTAAGATTCAACATAGGGGAAGGCTTGACATTTTGTTTCTACTATTTTATGTGTGTTTAGATTCATAGGATAATGGATTGTTTTCAGGAATGATTCAATGAAGTTAAATTCAACTTCTTTATATATCTTTCAGCATGAGAAATCAATAACCATGCTTCTGTTGCATTTGGCATCTTTTTCACCAGCAGTTTTAGTTGGTGCGATGAAATGCTTTTAACCAATGGTTTATAATATTACCACAACTTCAAGATCTAAGTTTTTATGCCTCTTACTGAAATGAACAGGGCCAAGAGATGTTGAATCTCTTAAAGCATTCGTTTTAGATGAAGCAGAAAAGGCAGCAGCTAAAGCACAGCTTGGCTATGATAGAGATTTGTGAGCGTTTGTAAGGTAGACTCCAGAATCACTTAAGTGTGCTCTCAATTTAAGGGGCTTGAATTTTCTGTTTTTCTTTGTTTTTTCTTCCCCTAAATAATCCTCTTGTTAAGGTTACTAGGGAAAACCAATTTAATACCGTTTATTATTCTTTCATGCAAATTTTGCAGGCAAATCTCCTTTTCAATCTTTTCATCTGTTTGTCATAGTCATTTATCCAGAGACGTTGTGGACATCCATTAGGGGCAGTGGAGCCTCACAATGGAATAAATTTGATTTTGCGAACGCCCCAGTTCAGATTACCTTGTGCGTTGTAGCAGATAATAGTTGACAATATGCCCATTTTGGTTGTCATCTTGGAGGTCTTTTAGCTGTGAACAATGGATGGAAACCCAGTCAGGAATATAACAAAAACTTGTAGGCACTGATAATGGATCCATTGCGAAGTTATATCATCCTTACACAGGAATTTCAACGTAAAGTCTTGAACAGTTTAATTATATTAGCGAGTTTAATTGGTAACATACTTAACCTTAACCAGAGGTTCGTTTCTTTCTTTGATTTTTCAAGTTCAATTTTGAGCTCAACATCTAAAAATATTTATTATTATTTTTTAAATACAGCAAGTTGTTGATGTGAAGGATGCACTTTTAACAACAAATTAACTACAGGATACCTTACCGCAGACGGAAAAAACAAAAAAAACATAATTTCAAAATATAATGACAATGCCGCACTAGGTTTTGTCGAGACCAGGGAATCTGGAGTGGATTTTATACCAATAAATTATTTTCAAAAGTATACTCGAATTTTAATAAACACGTAGTTTAAAAGTTTTGCTGAGAATATGAAAATTGAAGAGTAAAATTTATCCAATAGATTAAATACTCGAATTATAATAATCATACTTCTTTTTGCACCCTGAGATAGGTAAAGGAGAGAGAGAAAAGGCCAGGCTGAAAACTGAGAACAGCAACTGCACCCTTGGAATATTCAACAGATAGTTAACACACATATTCATTCGAATTTGGTCATTCATCAGTAAGAAATACAATTTTATCATGTTTGAGCCACATGAGATCCCCTTTTCCATAAAGCATCAAACATTTCGTAGCTATATTAGGTAGAACAAAAGGATCTCTTAGAAAAAGACCTTCACGAATTAATGAAACAGAGAGTTAAGCAACCTTGATATCTTCACATCTGTTCATCAGTAGCTGTAAATGGGACTACTGCACTGGAGTGTCTATCTATGCCACCATCAGAAATATCAACAGTATTTGGGAGTGATGCAGTGGACTGTCCTGTTCGGCCACCATCCGAAACATTGTTGCTGCCTTCTTTCTGCAAAAGTATATGACATGAAAAATGATATGAACTTCCATTTCCTTTTTTAAGCCAAAATTTGTACACTGAAGCAACCATCAAAACACCAAAAAACAACGACCGGTGGGAAATTTGACCAGGAACACACTGCCTTCACCCTCCTATGATGACATAAAAACATCAACTACGTGTATCTGACCCTTTGATGCTCAATTTCATTTTTATATTTCTCATCCATGAAAAAACAATCAACTGAAATACTATTTGAACTCAATATAAATGTGTTCTCTTGCATGCTGCTATACAAGCATCCCATTAATACATTCTTGAAAGCCCTGACCGTGAGTGCTTGAGATTTTCATTGCAGTGCACAAAACATAGCATGAACTAATCTATCCGACATTGCCAAGTATAGAATTCGGTCTAACTTTCTTTAGCTTATGTTTCCATCTGCTTACAAGCTGCTAACAATTTTGGGTAAGGTACCTTAACAAAGTATCAAGTTCTGCCATTATGTCGAGTTCATTTATTATCCCGCATGCTACAAGCTCTAGAGGTCTTTTGACCGTGGTTTTGGGGGGTGTCAAATAAGCTAGCAACCCTATACTTACTGGTTAAACAGAAAGACTAGTAGGGCAACCACATTTGTATCCGACACTAAACAGAGCGCCCATATAGCAGGAAGACACTGAACAAAAATTTGTGAAGTTCAAACTTTAAGGTTCTTACTAGCTTCCACCAATTCACCTTCTTCATTCTCACTCCTTTTAAGTTTGTTGACAGACAGAAAAGAACACTACATATAATATGATATTTATTGATTAATTTAAACAATTTATGAAAGCAAAAACATACCAAAATATCAAAGAAGACATTTACAGAAAGTAGCAGAGAGCCAGACAATTCAAGCAAAAAACAAATTCAGTTAATCAACTCCACCTTAACCATTTTCTCATTTATTCCCCACAACAAATTAAACTAAACTAAACTATTTCTAGAGCATTGGTTTTGATCTGATAACTAAACCCAATCGAACAAAAATCAATTGATACAGATTGTATAGAAAAAGCAAAGGCAAATTAATAATTAAATAACAAAAACAAAATACCTTTTTACTCAACCCTTGAGCAGCCATGAGATCATAAAATTTGCGCATCAGCATTTCCTCCTCTACCTGCAATTCATCAAAATTTAGGATGTCTAGTTTAGAATTTAAAATAAAATGTGTGTGCGGGCGCGCGCGCGTGTATATGTATGCACACACACACACAAACACGCACATGTATACATATATTTTTTTATAAAAAAAAACCTGGAGCTTGTGCAATTCATGTGACATTGAATTATAAGCGCTTGTTAATAACTCATTCTGCTTCTCTAAATGCCTACACAACACCCACACACAAAAGGAAAAAAAAAAAACAATTACTAATTTCGATAACAATCTACTCCTCATAACATTAAATGAAATGGAGATGCAACTACAATTAAAAATCAAAAATAAAAATAAAACTGAATAGATCTCAATGCTTACTTGAGTATCTCTCCAGTGTATCGAGGATCCATATTTGATTTACCTTATGGAGTCACTGAAAACCCTAGACTAAAAACACCCTGCTCCTCTTTTTTTTTTTTTTCCCCCTTCTTTTCAGGCCACGATTTTGATAAAAACTGTTGTTCACATGCTCTGCCTGCACAAATATATCCAGGAAATTAACTGATTTAACCTTCATGCAATCTCCATATTGCCCCTGCTTTCAATAATTAGTGGATCTTTGTGCGTTGCTCGTTAGGTTTTGAACTTTGACCTCAAAAAAACAGAATGATTATGTAGAATTTTTTTTAATATAATAAGTATCATTTTTCAAAAATAAATTATAAGTTAGTCTCTATAGTTTTTCAAAATACATTGAATAGTCCCTTTATTTTTAAAAAATAATTATTTAAATTCAGTGTTGACTACTTAAATTTAATATTAGTTGATTTCAAAAAATATCTTCTTTTCTTATCAATCTTTTAATAACATCTATATATTTTTACCTTTTCTATTTCTTAACAAAAATAAATTAAAAAAGACATGAAATGAATGAAAGTAACTAAATAATTAATATTTGAAACTAGAGAAATTTTTTAATTCGTTTTATAAACAAGTGGGACTAATTTATAATTTACCCATTTTTTGGTTATAGATAAATGAATCATACTTGGGCATAGTTTTATAAAATCTGATCGGGAGTCAACTTGACCTAGGTCGACTTGGAAAACCAAAAAACAAAAACAGCATTATAAAGTTCATACCCAACTTGAAAAAAACAGCCTCGAATGAATTTGTTGTTCACTAATTCAAATCATCAATTTTTCCTCACCAGCACATTTCCTTCATTTTCTAAATATTGCAAATTACACATAGAAACCACTCAACCTAATTATAAACCAAAAACACAAATTTAATTCCATATCCAAAATACAATCCAAACATAAATTCTAAAATATTTAAAACATTCACATTCAAAACAAAGCTTCCACAAACATAAATTCTAAACCAACATCTTCACTTTGGTTGAATAAATGCATTGAGTTCTTCGGTGTCCATAAAAGCAAAATTTGAATCAAAGCAAAGTTTGAATCAAACGTTAATTAACAGCAGGACATTTTTTTATCAATAGATTGCTACTACATTCATATCCCATGCCAAGATTTGAACGAGCATAATTTTTAGTAATCAAAAACTAATTCAAACACTCTTAAAAATTCCATGCCCAACAAAAAACTCCCAACAGATCACAACCCTCATTATAGAATAACCCACATTACATATATTCCTCCTCTTCAAGCAATCTTGACCTCAGTAGTCAATTTAGGTGGTAATTTCTCAACAGTAACAGTCAAAACCCCATCTTGACAAACAGCAGAAATAGCATCAGTGTTGGCATTCTCAGGCAAGATAAATCTCCGCATGCAACATCAGCACTAGCAGGGGATTTGAGCAAAAAGGAACAAGTAGGGGATGCCATAGAATAAAATCACTGTATCTAGATCCTAGATTTAACAGAAGAACTCCTAAATTTCTTCAATTGAGTACATAAAAAAACGGAATATAGAGATGTCATGTACCAAATAATATCAACTCATGCATATATATACAATAAAATAAGGATTTAAGCCTTGAACCAAAAAAAAAAACCCGAAAAATCTGAGTAAAAACTGTGGGTTGAGACCATTGGAGAGAAGGAGAAGAAGGGAGATGTTATCTTGCCTGAGATTGACAAGGTCAGTACTCAGTAGTTGTGGATTAGGAAGGCAGATTGGGTGAAGAGAAGAGGGGAAATTCTCTTCTGCGTGGCTACCTGTTTTGGGAATTAGGGATTTTATTATCCCTGATTCAAAATGGCGCCGTTTATTAAAAAAAAAAAATACCAAGGGTTTTTTGTGAACCCGGATCGGTCCATCAGGTTCCTGGGTCAACCCTCCGGTCCGGGTTTTAAAATACTTGGGTTCTTGTTATCACATATTTGGCATTTTACAAAATAGAAATCAAAACTTGAAACTTCTTTTGGAAAGATGAGGCGGAGCAAAGAGACTGGCAAAAGGCAAAGCCGCCTCTCCTCCCCATCCAGACCCTCCAGATCCGGCCCATCTCCACCCAGGTCACGAAAATCCACGCTTAGCTCCTCCGCCTCTACTGTCGATAACCTTGAAGTGGTGAGTGAACAGCAGTCCCCATTCACTACAGGGTCTGAGCTCTTTGATGAACCAAGGAGTTTCCCTTACAGCGTGAAGCAGCAATGCTGGGAAAAGGCAGAGAAGGTCAAAGGCCGCGACCCAGATCGGTGGCGCCGCGACCCTCTTGGTAATATTGTCTTTAGAAAGCTCGTGGGTTGTCCTGGCTGCCTCTGCCATGATTATGACCACATCGTTCCCTACTCTAAGGGAGGAAAAAGCTCCCTGGAAAATTGTCAGGTTTTGCAGGCAACAGTCAACCGTTCTAAGGGAAACCGGACTGAGCTATCTAGAGCTGAGCTCATTCGAAGAAGTTCCTACTGTCGAGTTTCAGGTCGTGACATGGATTTTGTTGAACTCTCAGCCTATGGCAACGTACGTCGTGAGCAAGAATCTGGTGGTTGTAGAATCCAATGACCACTTAGTTATCACAATTTTATCATTTGTGTAATTTGTCTGCGCTCTGGATTTTCAGATTTTTCATTATTCGAATATCCATTTCAGCATGTACAAAGCTTCTACACGGCTTTCTTTATATAAAATAGTTGCAACACCATAGGCGAAAGAAGATTGATTACATTAACAAAGATTTCTAATACAATCGACTATTATATATTTAATAATGATCATGATCCCCTTTTTTTTTTAGTTATTTTAGAATTTCTTCAGTAGTTTTAATTCGATTTTTTCAATTAGTAATTACAGTATTGTTTTGTTTTAGTTTTTCATCCATAAATCAAATTTCAAGTTATAAACAGCTTTGGAGTTTAGGATTTTCACTATATTATATATTTAAAAATATTTGGTTAATCAAACCTTAATTAAAAAAATAGCTACAATATATATTTTTTTAAATACCTATTTTTAGAATTGCTATCTCAAAAGCTAAAAGCATCACGCTACACGTTCGAACAGTCACCTTTGAGAACATCTATGAACGCTATAAGCTACATCAAAACTATACACTATATCAGCATGTACAAGGTCACCTAGCTAACACAATCTTCTCTCTAATCAATTTCAGCATGTACATGATCAATAAACACAAAGTTCTTTTCATGCTGATTCAAAGTGTAAGCGAGGCCAGCACTGACTAGTGCAAGGGCAGCCAAAACAGCTCGAAATTGATCTGAGGGAATTCCAGCTGTTGCACAGAAGGCAACACTTGCACCTATTAAAAACTTTTGCAGTGTCTGGGATGCATAAGCCCTTTTACACGACGAGCACTTTTGCGTGTGTTGCTCAAATCTATCCAACACCTGCAAGATAAAATAGGTGAAGCAAACAAAAAGTATCGGGAATAAGTTCAATCCTCGCTGCCTGCAGGATTTGATTGATACACACCAGAGCCGCTTAAATTTGGTGGGCTATACTCGTTTCTTTGAAGAAGCCAACCATTTCATGAAAAGTACAACTTGTGATAACATTCCGATACTATATGAAAGTACGAGAAGATTTCATTTTTAGGGGAAGATGATAATAGCTGCAGTAGGAAATTCATTATGATATCGCTGCCATCTCACTAACACCATTACTGTAATTCTGTCAGTTTCAGTGATTACTCCACTTCCATGTGCATTGCTTTTGGAGTACTTTTGTGTGTGTGTGTGTGTGTGTCCAGGATTTGATGGCAAAGATTGTTGGCCAGTGAACCCAAACCACACGGGTTGACCGTTGCCATGTCACCTCAGCCAACTACGAAATGCCAAAACAAAGCGATCTGCTTGAGTGTGTGTGAACATAAGCAGCAGGACCTCCCATGGATTGTGAAAGAAATATCTTCTCTTGCCCTGAAAGACGATCATATCTCCATCTTATACCTTATTTGAAGTCCAATGTTCATGCCATCTTGGAACCACCTGACACAAACTCAATTTGATATTAATGATTTGATCTTGATGAGGATGACACCAATTTAAATCAAATATAGATTTGATTGCCCAGTGGCATTGGCATAGAACATTTCAAGTAGAAAGCAAAACTAGTGCAGTGAAAAAGATGCTCATTCACAGTAAGCAATGATCAAGTATGATAAATTTTGTAGCATATATAGACAATTCATAACTTAAGAATGATCCATCCTATCTTGTTAATATTTTCTCATTCAAGTGGGATGGAGTGAAATCCACCCTACAATGAAAGCCACTGTAATTTTGGGATTTTGAATTCCACTACCAATACATGAAGCCAGCAAAATTGATGGCAATTGACCTCCAAACAAACACCTTTCAAATATTAGAGAGCTTATCTCCTGTTCTCTAGTCTCAAACTTACATTTTACAATAGAAGTCTTTTTTTCCTTTTTCTTTTTCAATCTGCTCCAAAACGGAATGTTGCTCCTAATTAACTTGAACATATGCATGGGAAACATTGACCTTTTTTTTTCTGTGGGGCAGGGTAGCCATGCTTCAATAGCTTGTAATTTGTTACCTCTTATAAATACCATTTATCTAATAAAATGAAAAGAAAGATCCATAAGCATAGGGCATGATGGCATTCTATCTCTACATACTAAAGGACACGTTTCATCAAAATATCATTCCATATCAGACAGGATAGAATCAACTAGTACAATCATAACACAGGATATGCAGCATTAAACACAAAGGAATCTGAAATGATGAAATCTAGGACTATAAATGGGCAATGGGACAATCTATGATTTAAATCACAATGTTATATGCATGAAACAAATGCTATTTACCAACCATTTTCAAGAGCACATTTTTTAATTCCAGATGTAGTGAGATATGATGGACGAAAGACTCGTGGCTGGTTTTAAACAGCCACTGTGTAATTGTCAATATCAAAATCATAATCTCTCCTAGATGTGGAGATGCATTGGAGAGAAACTACAAAAATTGACATGGGAGTGAACCTCTCAATTTGTAATAATTTGTCAGATCATGTAGGTGGAGTCATCAAAATGAAGACCAAAGGGAGCTAACATGATTGTTATTACACTAGATAAGGAAGACAATTTATACCGTAAATATGATGAGAAAATATAAAATCTAAACTTTTAAGAAGTATAAAGTACAGTATGTGTGATAATAGAGCAAGGTAGGGTTATATCATGGTAAATAAATAAACATCAACGTACTTGCCACAAGATAGAACACATAAGCACAACCAAAAAGTTAGTTTAACCCTGGCATTGTGAACTGGAAGAAGTTTCGAGCACTGCAAACAGTTGAGTGGATCTTCCCAGGTGCCAATGGCACATTGAAGGAACAAATCCATATAATCCATTTCTGATCACCAACAATAGGAAGTTTTGTGTCTATCTCCACTCTGGAACGAAACAAGCATCACTAAGTTCTAGAATCAACAGCTCCTTGGAGAGGGATGACAGATTGGGGAAGAGTTCTAGACAATTCAGGACAGGAAAAATACATAATTACTATCCTTGAACAACAGTTGGTGTCGGAATAAACAATTCCACCATGCACTTTCATTTGTTATGCACTTCATACTCCAGAATACAAGTTTCTCTCAATATCCTTGGAGCATGGACAATGCCAAAGCTTCCATGATCAGAAACATAAGCTGGAGTGAGGAGATGCATTCACCATACAAAAGCCCGCACCAAATTGTATTCACAACAAAGAAGGGCTTCTTTGCCAGACCTCAAGTGATGAAATGAGGAGGTTGTTGAAGAATAAACTCCAGATATTCTTATTGAAAATTTGAATTACAGTAGCTTGAACTTTTTTGTTAAAACAGGAAAACTACCAAGGTCCCCCACAAAGAAACAATAGAGCACATAAGTGAACATTTTGTCAAAATGAAACCTTGAAAGCAGGTGCCAAAAAGTTCATTGAAGACGTTTGCAATTCTTTCTCCTAATTATACTCACTTATTCATATAGTAACAAGGTGCAGACAAACTCAGCACCGATCTGTGGGTTCCCATCATTGGTTCCAACAAAGCCCCAGGAGCCACTAGACTCCACCTTAAACAGCAAAGGCTTGGCTCTATCTCTCCTTCCTGTAACCTGTGGATTCATTTATCCCAATTAGTAACCAATATGGGAAGAAGTTTTCAAGCACTGATATATACCAGGAACCCCAAAAACAACTTTTCCCACGTTAAACAATGTACTCCAGATTAAAACATCAGAATGTGCAATATATCCTTGTGAATTTTAGACTTCATACTGCCAAAATCACAAGTAAGAAAAGCTAAATATGGTTTAGTATACAAATAATTTGCCACCAACATGCATAAATTTCACTGACATATTTGTATTAGGATTATAACAACATTGTCCCAGGGATAAACTGTACGAACATGTGTGTAGTTTTCTCCTTGCAAATGGCCAAAACTTCCCCACAGTCAGGTTTTCAACTTGAAATCAAGAAAGCACTAATTTTTCACCAGAAACAAAGATAACGATCCTAAAATTACTAATTTGACCTGAGCCAAACCCCTTTCAATCTTTCACAAAAAGCTTACTTGACACATGAAAAACTAGTTGGCATAAAATGATCCAGATTCCAGAAGCAGCATGAAATTCATGACGCTCTTCTATCAATCCTTTGGTTCCAGAATGACTACTCCCAAAGACATTTAGCAGATCTCCATCAAGAAATATACATGCACACGTGATAACTACTGTGAAATTGATGTCTTTGACAAATATGCAAGTAATAAGCCAAACATTATACAAATGACAGATGTTCCTGGCACTGTATACTGCCCTTGATTCAACTTAGCAACATTGAGACTTGGCATTACCTAAACTATGTGATGAATTCTTCAAATCTTAGGCAAGCTATGAATCTATTGAGAGCTAAAAGTACAAATCTTCAATCAAGATGATTAGACACATCTTTATACCTTGTGGTGAGAAAAATCAATGAGCGAAGGGTCAGAAACATTCTCCAAGAGGGTATCATAACAGTAGAGCAAATCATGCTGAATTATCACCGTTGAGAACTCAAGTTTATCTAAGTCAGCAGGTAACCTAAACAATTACCATAGAAACATCATCATAAGTGTGTGGCATTGTCAGATTAGATAATTCGATCATTATATAAATTATAAATCAAACATCAAAATAATAAAGGATCAATCGCATAGGGGGTTTGGTGGCTTGAGCTCTTTCCCAACCATTCTCATCTGGCCAAACAAAGAGCAGACCTTGGGACACCATTGTAGGAGATCTGGTAGCATAAGCTCTTGGAGACTTGACTGCATGAGCTTCAGGGCCTTCAGGCATAGCCTAAGGAATTTGTGCGCACCATCCACACCCATCAAATGACCATCCACGATATGAACATTGCAGGTGCCCATTTTCATCAATCCGCCCTTCCTACCAAGTCTAATTAAATCTATAAAAAATCATCTACTTGGACAAAATAATTTTCAGTTTTGCTTCCTAAGAGTCTAAGACAACATGGAAAAAAAGAACAAAAGAAACAGCAAACATAACTTTCAAATATTTATCTCTAACCCATGTACAACCCAATCAAACAGTCTTAGCCCCAAATTTAGCTTTTTTCACGAACATGAAGCACGATTAGATTTGAAACACGAATCAGTCTCAAGAAAATGTAACCTGATTCAACTTTTTCACTCAATTAAGACATTCCAAGAAACCACAAAAGGGACCTAACCACAGGGTAGCTTCCAAATTCTCCATGTTATGGAGTAAGCAAACAGAGAAAAACTTCAATTAAGAGAAGGGAAAAAAATAAAACATAAATTTTCAAACTTACTGACAAAGGGGCAAGTCTATGGGGACATTGATCATCAAAAGCAACCCATTCTTGATTAGCTTTATCAAACCAAAGAACTAGGTCACGAACCAGAAGCTGAAACGGGGTTGGCAGGAGAGGGTCCACATGACAGGGTACCAATGATCCCTCCAAGGGAATTTAGAATCATTAACCTCCTCTCCACTTTCATCATCAACTACGTACTCTGTTTCTTCTTCTTGTCGTAAAGATGGTGGTGACTGTGAGGAGGTGCTGCTACATGTAAAGGAGAGGTTCTAGTTGGTTCTTTTGTGTTTAAGGTTATGGTGAGTGAAAAGGGAGTGGAATTGAAGGGGGTTGTTGGATTAGTGTGTGTCAAAGATTTGGAGATGCAAGCGGTAGAGAGAGGTAGTGCCATTTTTATTTTTTAAAATGATCTTTCTGTCCTTGTTTTGTTTAGTTTATTACATACAGTTTTTGAGGTTTCTTGTTTTTTAGAGAGGGAGGGAGGTGCGTGCGTGCGTGCGTGCGTGCGTACAAGGTTGTTTTTTAATCGACTCACTCAGGGTGTGGAATTGGAAGTGTCCAACTCTACTCAACTAGTTTCATTCTGGACATGAAATCTGAAAGTGATAGCTCTGAAAAAGCAAAAACCAACATCCATGCTTCTATTAACCTCAATCAGGATTA
>Ga0325414_1002469_pt1 | contig 18765 bp, 15 predicted proteins | sample PopdelMetagenome_8_FD_206183 | JGI IMG/M metagenome (GOLD analysis project Ga0325414, IMG submission 206183) | Populus deltoides microbial communities from Bellville, Georgia, United States - Leaf-PdKOR-R3 | ecosystem: Host-associated > Plants > Phyllosphere > Phylloplane/Leaf | place: USA... | reverse complement strand
ACGCGTCAAGACTTTATTTTCATTGCATTTATTGACATGTATTGTTCCTTATTTGTTTAATTAAATTCATGGATATGCATGGACCTTTTGACGCGTTAAGAACTTGGAAATTGAAACTAGCGTTGTGCACGGTGAAGTTAAATGGGAAGAAAAAAAAAAAATAGCCACCAACTCTCTCTCTAAAAAGAAGAACATAAAATAAAATTAAGTCCATGAAGTCGTACAAAAAATTCATGAGATTAATCATGTGAATTGATTGGTTCTTAAGTTGCTAGGCGATCTCAGTAATTGGTTAGGGGTACTGACAATTTTTAAAGAAGCAAAATAAGTGCATATCATCACGGGCATGGCACGCCACCAACCCACCGTAAGATCCTCCTCTCACCTTTTTGTTTTTTCTTTCGTTTCCTGTACCCACCTGTTTCCTACAACTAAACTCGTCCACCCCTGGATTTGAGTAACTATACTAATCATTTCCACTGTCCGGACAACTTACGATGTAAGGAGAAAAAACCTTAATTGGTAGACTAGGTCTACGCAGTTCATGGGTGACCCACACAATTGCGCTGAAATTGTCAAAATGATATCTCAAATCAATCCAATAAATGTAGATTGGTAGTGTACGTTGCAGATAATCTATTTTGGAGTTATTGGAAGTATTTTTTTTATTTTTTAAAAATTATTTTTAATATTCATATATTAAAATGAAAAAAAAATTAATTAAAAAAAATAAAAAATTAACAAACAGACGGGAGCTTCATCTCTATCGCAAGAGTTGTAATGCTCTCTCTCTCTCTGACAACCCTCCGTTTTATTCACACGTGCCCACTTGTAAAAGAGCGGCAACATAACAGAGAGACAGCATCACCACACGGGAATACCGTACATCTATTAAAAAAACCACTGTATTTTTGACGCTTTAAAACTAGTAATGCTACTATAATTTCCTGCTAATTAACCTTTGATTGGTGGAATAATGAAATCAAGTGGACTCTCTAACTGGGACCCACTTAGAAACCAGAAGAAACAGAACCATAGCCAACGGTAAAATGTTATGCTCAACTTGCCGCGTGGGCCCTTTAGAGACCGGGGACCCATCCGTACAAAAGCACCTCTATTTACCACTTCTCATGTTCTTTGTTTCTCTACGTTATATCGTGGGGCTAGCCAGAATCTCCTGCCCACAAAAATATATCAAATCCTGGGTCTCGCAAAAGATGTATTTTTCTTTAACCCTTGGATTAAAAAACGGGGCACCCCCACTTGTAAGGTGCTAGTCCTATAGATAAATGAGGGCCTAAATGAAAAGTTAAGAATAAAAAAAAATATTAATTTGATTTTTTAATGCCTGATTTACACACTTATGCAAAGCAAAATATCAAGATATCATTACTCTTATAAAAATGATATTTTTATATATCTTTCAAAAATATTAAAACCTTACGTAACATTATTCATTTCAATAAAAAAATTTACTAGTTTTTTATTTTATTTTTTTAATTTGTTTTTTATGAGATTATTCTGATTTTATCATCCGTGTCATGAGTTTGACAAAATCATTTCGGTTAACTCGAGTTATTTTCAATCTTATCCCTTTAATATGAAATTAATTGAGAATTGTTCGGGTTATTTTTTTGAATCTAACAAGTTAACCGGATCGTATCAAGTTGTTAATATTGATATGTATCAAATATATTAAAATATAACTGATTTTTTTAAATAGTGTTTTATCATTATAGTGTGTATAAAGGGAAAAAAAATCTATATTTATACTATTAAAAAAAAATCATATTAACAATATATTGTCATTTCTAAATAAAATCTTCCATTGGAGATGCTATGAGCTGAGGTAAAAAACAAACAAGAGGAAACCCACTTGGTGGCAGAAAATGTCAAGCGTTGGTTGGGCAAATTGATGGAATGATGATATTAACGAAGGAGGTTTTTGATTAGAGAGATACTGTGGTGAACCTAGCCAATAAGACAAACCAGGGTTGGAAGAGAAGGAATCAAACCAAGCAACGTATGAAAGGATCCCCCCCTTCTGGGAGTTTCTTGTTGGGCGAGCCTGTGTCCTTCGTGTCTATCCATTCCCTTGCCTTGGTAACTACAAGTAATAGCAGCAGGCATTGAGCTTGCAAGGCCCACTAGCTAGCACACCGAGCTAGCCGAACCGAACCCTATCTCTATCTCATTCTCAATGTGTGTATCTAGATTCCAACTGGCGTGATAAAAACAACAAGAAATAATAGACAAGATTTTTTTGATGGAATGCAAGTAGCAGTCGGGTGATTATCAGATAAGATATAAGCTAGCGCTATGACCTGGTACGTGTAAAAACAATATCAATAGGGAGAAAGAGGAGACCATGCTTGGTGGTCAGCAGTAGCTGCGAAGCTCAGGGGGAATGAACTCAACTAAAAACACGGTCCCCAGTCATGTGAACCCCATCAACTTGTTGGCATGGGTCCCACTCTACATACGCAGCCCACAACACGCACATACTTGGGTCATGACCCTAAACCTAAAGCTCCTCTAGCATGGATGAATCTTCCTCGTGACTTACCACCATCTTGGGTTGACCCAGCTCACCCACATCTCCCCCCTCTTTTCCTAAACTACACCCGCCCAAACCCACCCCACCCTAATTTCTTTAACTCATAAAATAAAAGTAATAAACAACTGACTAGCCAACCCCCACCTCTAGCATCTCTATATATATAATCTCTAATCCTCCTACACAACCCAATTCATGCCTCTCTCTTTAGTCAACAAAAACACCTCATCTCTCCCTCTCTCCTTTTCCTTCTCTCTTGCTCCTCCCTCTTTTACAACAACAACTACAACAACAAGAAGGAAAAAAAAAATGGATGGAAGCTGCATAGATGAAAGCACAACTAGTAGTACTGATAACTCCATATCCATTACACCAACCTCCCTCCCTCCCTTCCCACCAACTGCTACCACTACAAAATCAACACCTGAGTCACTTTGCCGGGTTAGGAGCGGAAATAGTAGTGTTATTCTTGATTCGGAATCAGGTGTCGAAGCTGAATCGAGAAAACTCCCTTCTTCTAAATACAAAGGTGTTGTCCCCCAACCAAATGGTCGCTGGGGTGCACAGATTTACGAGAAGCACCAGCGTGTGTGGCTCGGGACGTTCAATGAAGAAAATGAAGCAGCAAGAGCCTATGATATTGCTGCTCAGAGATTCCGTGGAAGGGATGCCGTGACTAACTTCAAGCAAGTTAATGAGACCGAAGATGATGAAATAGAGGCTGCTTTCCTGAACGCTCATTCGAAAGCTGAAATCGTTGACATGTTGAGGAAACACACGTACAGCGATGAGCTAGAGCAAAGCAAAAGGAACCACAGGAGTAACAATGGGGGAAATGGGAAGCAATACAAGAATACAGCAAACTACGAGAATAATAGTTATGATCATGGTTGTGGTCCGGTGTTGAAAGCGCGTGAACAGCTTTTTGAGAAAGCTGTGACTCCGAGTGATGTTGGGAAATTGAATCGGCTTGTGATACCAAAACAACATGCGGAAAAGCATTTTCCTTTGCAAAGTACATCAAGCAATAGTACTAAAGGTGTATTGCTTAACTTGGAAGATGTGAGCGGCAAAGTGTGGAGGTTTCGTTATTCTTATTGGAATAGTAGCCAAAGTTATGTTTTGACAAAAGGGTGGAGCCGATTTGTTAAAGAAAAGAACTTGAAAGCTGGTGACATTGTTTGCTTTCAAAGATCAACTGGACCTGATAAGCAGCTTTATATTGATTGGAAAGCAAGATGCGGGTCCAACCAGGTCCAACCGGTTCAGATGGTGAGGTTGTTTGGGGTTAATATTTTTAATGTACCTGGGATGGAAAATGGGTGTGATGATAAGAGATCAATAAGGGATATGGATCCCCTTTTGTCAATAGATCATCAGTATAGTAAGAAGCAAAGGATCGTTGGAGCCTTGTAACATTTTGTAATTTTGTTTTTAGTTTCTTGGCTTTACTTTGTGTTTTTCTCTTCTTGGCATTTTGTGAATTTTAGGAAGGTTAGGGGGGGAATGAGGGGAGGAGGGGTCAGGAGGTGTAGCCGCTGCTGCTGCAAGTTGCGAAACGCTAACTGTATATTATATTATAATTACAAGACAAAAAGCTGAATAAAGCTTGAAATTAGGCACAGCAAAGTTTTAAAGACGGAAGTTTAGAAATGGATAACTGTAAATCTGTTTCTGTTCACATTGCCTTATATATATATATGCTTCATGAGACACGAGAGAGAGAACAGGTGTGGATATCACCTTTATCCTCAAAAAATCTCAGGCTAATTGGCTGATTATCATTATCACATCTTGTCGAAATTAAAAAGTGTTTCACTTTACCCCTAATCTCATTACATGTTCACACACGCTTCTAGCCAGCCTTTGTGGCACAAGAAAATGACGGAGATTTGTGGAACAAGTAGAAGACAACTCATCTTTGATTTGCCAGGAAGGACAACTAAGCTGGCGAGCGGCAAAACCTTTTACTTGTGAAACTTATGCTTTTCTGGAAGCATCGCGGAGATTTTGAGGGTGATGTTTTATTTTGTTTCAAACATGATTTGCAGCTACTTTCAAGCTCGTTGAGCCTGCTTTCTGTACTATCCTATATTATGTTTTTTTAAGTGTTTTTGAAGAAATTCAAAAACATTGATTTTGATTCCCCCCCCCCCTTCATAATAATGACAAATAATAAAAAAAAATGTCATGGATCAAAACTCTGAAAACCATGTAGTTCAAAATTCTGGCTCACAATTTCAGAAAACGCTAATCTGATTAGTATACAAAACATCTGATCATGAATATTCGACAGGATGAAATTCATTACAATCGGATATTTCAAAAATCAAATATAGTTAAAACCAATTTGATTTATAGTCTTACTTGTGTGATGAATATTATTTTTAAGATGTTTTTTAATTGTAAATACATCAAAATAATATTTTTTTATTTTTATTTTTGATACATCACATTAAAATAATAAAAATTATTGATTTAAAATTAAAAAACTTATTTTTTTAAATACAGCAATACAAAATCTTTTAAAAGTGTGTTTGAGAGTGTGCTAACTGTTGCTTTTCAAAGTATTTTTTATTCCAAAACATATTAAAATAATATATATTTTTTATTTTTTAAAAATTATTTTAGACATTAGAAAGTTAAAATAATTTAAAAATATAAAAAATATATTAATTTAAAATAAATATAATTAATTAATTTTTTTTAAGAAACACTTTCAAAACACACTCTAAATCTAAATGAAAAATTAACACGGCTCTTGTTTTGTACACGCTCGAGAAATTACATATTCATGACAAGGACAGGAGTTACAGAGAAGGTGCTCCAAATGCAGAATAAAGGTGACAAATTGATGTATAATTCTTTTCAAATCCCAACCTTTACCCTGATTTAGGCATATTAATATTTGTTCGAAGATGGCAACTTAAACCCCTCAATATTGGCCCAGCCCAGTGATATCTTAAGGTCTCTGTAATTAAAGAAGAGCTTTGACATTGCTAAATGTATCTAAAAACGTCAAATCATGAGTAATGTCAACAACATTATTGTAGTCGAAGCTGGGATTTTTAAAAGAAATAAATGGGATACTGTACTTTTATGCAAAACAGCCTCTGAACCACGCAAGATCATTTGACATTTCCATAACTTAAATAAGAATTTCAAAGATATTAGTCAGATTTGATTCCAAGTCTTCTTACAGCTAAAGATCATGCTAATCTGCTTGCAGTTTCCTCCGGCAGGATTAGTATTTTCCTGCCATTTTCTTCCCACGTTCCGGAAATATGTGATTCAGCTAATTTCTTTCATGCTAATGAATCTCAAATCAATAAATCCGCATCTAGCTAGCTCCGCAAATTTATATAACATCACGAGGAAAACTGGACCAAGGGTTGCTCTTCATTTTCCACGGATTAACATGGAACCGGAGCACTTACCAAACCCAATTAAAATTAATTTAGAAACTAGACTTGAACTTGGGAATATATATATTTCTCCATTCTGAATCTCCAGTGCGTATCCTTAGAGGGTAGGGCAAGCCCCCCGCTACCACTTGCACTGAGCTTAATTTGTGGCTTCACAATGGAAATCAACTTTAATAAAGTGGGCATTCAACCATGCTGGATATTAGCCACAGCCATAGTTTTCCTTCCATGCCTGACGGATTCGTTTTTCTTCTTCTACTTTTCTTTCAGATACGGACATGGAAAGCCAAACATTCGTGACTGTCTTGTCATCATTAAATTCAGTTGAAAAATTCAAATTCTTTTTGGCTAATTTACACATGGGTGTTGAAATATGTCTTTAAAAAATAATCTTGCCATAATTGACTGGGAATCTCAAAGATTTTAGTCTCGGAATTGCTGGTTTTTTCTTGGCACGAAGCTGCACTCATTAATTTCTACAATCAACCCCCAAGACTTTGTCTTAAGAGGCCAACGAAAGTTGAGACATGGACTTTGTCTACAAACATAAATGACAAGCTCATTTTCTATACTTGCGTTTCTATCATAGCATAGAAATCACTCGAGAAATTTCTTTTATATCATGCCCGAACAATTAAAAAATACATATTTCTGCTTTTGTTGGCCTGACTTGTGCGGTTAGTGAAGTAAACTGCAAAAAACTTGCATCCACAAAAAAGAGAGAAGAAAACTCAATGAAACTACACTTGTCATCTAATATCGAAGGCAACTGAGTGAAACTTCTTTGAATTTGCTAGCGACACATTTTCTATCAAAAAATGGGAAAGGAAGGTGCTAAGGGACTCGATGGTTAAGACTTCAGATTCCTGGTTGAAGGTATCGGATTCAAATTCTGGAACCTTGAACTTCAATCTAGCAATTCAGAGGCAGGAGGCGAAAGTACAGCTGCCCTCGTGATGAACAAAAAAAAAAAAAAAAAAAACAAACAAAAACTATCTAAATGCAGACACACCTGGGCTTCAACCCATTATCTATAACTTGGCCCAGCTTAGCTCTCAGATTTTCATGGTTGAAGGTATCCAAATATCGCACATATGGGCTTAATAACAAAAGACCCAAAACTGGATCAGACCATATCAAAATGGGTTAAAAGACCAACCATCTGACCCATTAACCCATAACCCAGCTCCACTCTCTCTCTCTCTCTCTCCCAGGTTTGTCTTGATTTCTCTCTCCACACTCTCTGTCCGCTGTAGAGAATGGATTTTGCTGCTACTCTCTCCCCCTCCTCCTCATCAGTCATCATCATCATGGTCAAATCCAACTCTTTTCAGGGGGGGGGGGGGCGCTTTCCTTTTCTCCCCCAACCGGTAAAATTCTCAAACTTTGATTCATTTGTACTAAGTTCACTCTACAAAGATGCAGTTCTCCTTCTAAATACGTTTTCAAATCACTAAATCCAGGAAAAAAAGCACAAACTCTCAGTCGACTCGTCGTGTTCTCAAAGAGAGTTTAACCTCTAGAAGAGGCCATGAGAACCAGGAGGTACACCATTTAGAATTTGAAGTGTTAACTGTGTTATGATTATTTGCTTGCTTTCTTGATTGGTTTTGCTGTGTTTTATTTAATTTCCGTAGAGAACAAGAGCTTCAAAAGACGACTAAGTTTTGAAAAAGGCCGCCATTGAGGTGAGGAAGCGTATCGCCACGGTTGTCAGTGCCTGGTGATAATCCAAAGCCTCCATCAAATGAGTTGCCAGAGACTTCAAGTGAGCATCAGATTCATGACTCTGAATGGATTGTTAAAATGAGGGCTGCTTGCGAGGTTGCTGCTCACGTTTTGGAGAATGCTGGTAAATTTAAGACTATATACTAGACGACTTGTCTAGTAATGTTTAAGTCTATGTTTTGTTATTTAGTTATACAATGTTAAATAGATTCACGTGGGATGGGATCCATTTTTTATGCTAGTGAACATTTTCTATGATGCAAGGCTAGAGTTTTTTAGGCTTGTCGTCACTATGCTTGCATGGTGAATTTTGGTGTTAGATCAAAATGTCCCATTTCTTACTATACTTAGAATTTTAGTTGATTTTTCTGACTTCAAAATTTAATCTGTTAGCATTTCTGAAGCATTGTGTCGACTGCAGGGTGTTTCCAGTTTTCATATGCTTGTCACGCTGGACGAATCATTTTCTGGAAAGCAAATTTCTATCCATCAAATCATAATAACAAATTTCTTCAACTTTCATGGAACAGTCAAAGCGTTTGCTTGACTGGTGTGGCCAGTTGTCAATTGACTTGTTTTCTAGGTGTTATGAATGAGCATGCTTTGATGGGAATTTTCGCAAATGACTTTATGCTTGCTTAGCAATGCAAACACTTTTTCAACTCTGATCTACAGTTTCCAAATTTAATTTTTGTTTCTGGGAAGAAATGTACTCATAAAGGCTTTTAGGAGGTAGGATTTCGATCCTCGGGTAACAAAGTGTGGTTATCTTATTCAGGGCAGGCAGGTATTTTAATCTTTCCACTTGCTCTCCCTTGAACACTTTCGAAGTTTTGTTGTTCTTGTGAACAGAGATTCTCTAACTTCCATGCATTGAAATGGATTGTTCTCTTGCTTTATGCTCTTAAGGTATAATAGAACTGGAGCAGGGAAATAAAAGCTCTCATTTTCCCCTGACATTTCTTTAAGAAATGGTTCCTTTTTTATATAATTTCAGAGGATTTTATTTTATTTTATTTTTATCATAGTGTGTGTGTATATATATATTATCATTTGGGTCTGTTTATTCTTAGTGATACCTGAGATTTGTAAGATTCTATGGTTTTGATATGGCCTTTTCTTGTTTGTACATCTCTATCAGCCATCAGTTACAACGAACGAGATTAACAAAGCAGTGTGCCAAATGATCATCGATGCTGGTGATGCTGGTGCTTATCCTTCACCTCTTGGTAATGGAGGATTCCAAAATAGACTGTGCACATCAGTTAATGAGTGCACGTGTCATGGAATACCCGTCAGCTACAGGTCTGTTCGTTGCTGCTTGTATGACACGCATGTAGATCGTTGCTAAATAATTGTCTCTGTGCAGGATGATGACATGATAAACATTACATTGATGTGACTGTCTTCTTAAATGCAGGTTCCTGATTCATCATTTTATCCTCAACGAGGAACTTAAATGTAAGTTCCTGGTTCATCATTTTATCATCAATTAGGTTGGTTCTTTATCATGGAGACACTTCAAAAACATTTCTGTGGGAATGTCAGCGATGGACATAAGCGTCCCGTGGAGGTAAATTATATTTTGTAAAAGTAAGAATATCAGCTATTTCTCTTTGTTGGTAGCTTTGCAAATTGTGATTATGGTTATTTGACTATATTTATTAAGTCTTTAAAGTTGGAGATTGGCAACTGATTCCTGCTTTGCCATTTCTGTCGAAGAAGTTTGCACATCCCTTTATGGAGATACTATAATAGATATATCTTTTTTTTTTCCTTCCTGTTTTGCATTCGCTGGAAATGTTATTCAGGCATCATTTATACCTCTTGCTGCAGGTGACTGAGGAATGTTTGGAAAGAGGGATAACTGTTTGCAAAGATGGTGCCAGTTTCAAGAAATTTGGAAAGAGAATTAGGTATTCTTTCTCCTTTTATTATTTTTGTTGGATTCAGAAGAGAACAATTTTATTGTGGCTGTGGTACCACATCAGAGTCATGGTGGGATGTTCATTCTCACAGTTTGATACTCAAATAAAACAGCAATACCTAAATCTACTTTTCTTCAGATCGGATGGTTTGTTACCAGGTGTTATGGTTGGGTTCAGACTGATCAACTGTAATGGGTTTATTTGGATAGAAGATGGAAGCTGTATGTAAATTTATGAAAAACTCAGAAGTTGTGAAGTTACTGGCTGATCAATTTCATTCATCAATACTATAATTTTATCAATCATTAATGGTATAATAACAGATTTTGCGTGGATGTATTTGCTAAAATACCACCTGAACTTAACTTATTTGTGACCAATCCCATAGGTGGTTAGGATAACAAATTCCTTCTTGTATATTTGTTATTTCATGGCCGCTGAACCTTTTATAATACTATGCTTGGATTATTGTCTCAGTGAGCATGCTGAAAAATATGGTTTTGGCGTAGTGGAGCATTTTGTCGGGCATGGTGTAGGGACTGTTTCATTTTGAACCATTAATTTTACACAATCGTAAGTATCTCTTGACAACATCTTACTGTTTTACTCTTTTTTTTTTTAAGTTCCAAGGAGTTAAAGTTGGAACTTTTTGTATACGGTTCAGTATTTACCTCTGCACTGTGCGTCGAACCAATAACTCAAGAGGCTATGAGAGTCATGGGCAGTAGCAGCAGTCTATCATCCTTGCTTTATGAGCCGGTTCTGGACTAATTTCTCACACCTCTATTACTGGTTGAATATCAAGCTACAAATTCAAATGAATTCAACTAAGCCTCGATCTGAGCTTTTTGGGTCCATTATTCTCCCTTTTTTGTTTCTTTTTCCCTATTGTTAATCCATTTTAATTTCTCCAATGTTTTAAAAAAATTCAGTGACCTATTATTTATTATTCAAGGATTTACAGATGGAATCCTCCAAATGCATCATTTTTGTATAATTCACAGATGAACTGTATTTTCTGTCTGCAAAGCTTCCTCGTAGTTTAGTTGATGATCTTTTTCGCATGGTGTTGAATTTTCATCCTAAGAGATCCGCTAAATCTAGTCTAATTGTCTGACAGGCAATGACGGACCCGGTGCCATGGTTGAAGGTGAAACATTTACCATTGGTGAGTTCATTTTTTGGAGTTGCCTGGCTGTATTTGAGAACTCTATCCTGTAATCCTTGCTCTCCACCCTCGATCTCTCTTAATTCTTCCATCGAAGCAGGTCTTTCATCATCATTCTCCAAAAAAAAAAAAAAAAAAAGAGTAGGCGATGGCTCATTTAATCTTTTTTTTTTCAATTGAAAACATTTAAGAAACACCCCGGAATCTTAAAAAACTCATTTCTAGTATTAAATCATCATTTTATTAGCTAACACCGAATAATCAACCCAATTCAAAAAAAATCTTGATGACTGATATATTTTTTTCAACAAGATACAAGGGAAAAAAGCTAAACAAAATTCATCCGGAGTTTTATTATTGTAAACATATCATACCAAGCCCACAGGTAGTGGGCTTGATAGCTTGTCAGATTCATGTTTGCTTGTGCTCAACGTATAGATGAACTCAAGGGCGTCATCAAACCCATGTTTGCTTGTGCTCATCGTGTAGTTGAATCCAAGAATGTTGAGTCTAATAGCTCACTAGATCCATGTTTGTTTGGGTTCAGTATATAGCTGAACCCAAGGATATTGGGTTTGGTAGCTTGCCGGATCTATATCTACTTGGGCTTTGCTCTTAACTACGTTCAATAATGTTAGGTCTGAAAGCGAGCAAAATCCATGTCATCTAGCCTAACATTAGGTTAAATGACACGGACTCTGCTTTTAACACCATGCCTTAGATATTTTAAAAAATAAGCTTAAAATTATTTTAAAAAATATGTTGATCCTCATGTTTTTATATATATATATATATATATATATATATATATATAATTAAGTGTATTAATTAAAAGGTGATCATTTCCCTTGAAAAATTGAATGGCTTTATAGGAAAATAAAATGTTCCCGTAACAAATGATATAAAAGAAAACAGAAAAAAAAACAAAGAAATAATAATAGGAAAGAGAGATTCCTAGGACGTTGAGAACGATAAAACCCAACAGTAGTATATATATAAAAAAAACAGTACATAAAACATAAAACCCAACAGTAGTGTCCTATGGGACATTGAGAACGATACTCAAAATGCTGTCTATAGATAGATAGATGATTTCATAAAGATACAATTAATAGTCAGTAAAACTTTCCTAGGAAGATACACGGATAGATGCAAACCAAATTAGTGCTCGGGGTCCCTATGAACCTCAGCCGATCGGCATCTCAACTAAGCTATATATGTTTACTACCCATATGACATACATAGCTGGGTTTAAACAGGGCTGCATCGATCTTTTATATGTATTGAGTTGCACTTGGTGTGTCTATATATATATATATATATATATATATATATATAGAGAGAGAGAGAGAGAGAGAGAGAGAGAGAGAGAGAATGGGGGGGGGGGGTCTAGTAGCCTGCAATTATGTACAGTATATTCTGAATTGAATCATTTAAATACAAACCAATATATAGTCTAGATTTACCTAGCATGATATGTCATGTCATGTTGTTCGGATTTAAGGAAAGTTCAGTCTTTACAGAAAGGCTAATCAGTAAAAACTAACCTATTTTCTGTGTAAAAAAAAAAAAAAAACTTGGTCTCTAACCTTATTTTTTAAGTTTGATTTTTGTCCCCAACCTTTTCTTGGTCGAAATGTCAACCAATGGATATGTTGAGTTTTATCCAACACGACTTGCATGTGTCCCAAGGATTCCCCAGTCCTGTGGTCTCAATTAATTAAAAAACAATAATCTTAGAAATATAATTTAGAGTCACTCTTATAAAAGATATTACTTGTTTGAATTTTATAAATCTTATTATCGTTAGAGATTTATATAATTGTTAACTTTAAAACTTATAAGATAAGTCGAGTTAGGCAAAAGTTAATCCAGATACCAATATTAATAAAAAAGAATTAATTAAAAAAAATTAAAAGCAAAGAAAACAATCCAATCACAAATTCACCATCGAAACTACCATTGTTGTAGGAAATTTCGCTCTCAAATTAAATCCAAGTTACTAGCTGCCGCACCTGCACAATAATTGAAGACAAGTACCTCAAGCCTTATTGCTCAAAGTTCAGCTTTCAATGAATTGGATACGTTTTTTAATACGTGAAACCAGAATGATGTGGCCACACATCCATGCATTAATTGCTATTATATAATGTCAGTATCTCTTGAAAATATTATTTAATAGATATTCATAACATAGAGTTTGTTTGATATGTATTGCAGATAATTCTCCTAGGGGTGCTCGTTTTCTACTGTCTTTCAGTCAAGCCTGTATTGTTATGATTCCTGGATCATGCATGGGTTTTACTGGCTTGCGAGACGGTCTCAGCAATTTAGTTACTGTTACTGTAGTGAAGTGAGTTTTCGTGCGTCCAAGGGAGTATTTTGCTACTGACTTCGATCGGGTGACGCCAATTTCTTTTTTATTAATGGGATTTTCTTAAGGCTGTTGTCAGGGTTTGGTTTTCCTATAGCTCGATCCGTAGCCAATTTCTTCATTGGCTTTCTCTTGATTATTAATTAATGGTCTGTAATTAATCTGCTCTTTCTAATTCATTTTGATAAACATGGATTGTAATATTCATGCAAAAAATCTATAAAGTGGACGTTATTTGTGGAGTGATGGACACAAAAGAAATTTACTTATGTATTGTTAGAGTTAATATAAAATTAATCACTCAGAGCCTCCTTCCAAAGCTTAAGATTTTTTATTGAGATTATTTTTTAATTTTTAATATAAGTTTAATGGTGGGGTTCCACAAATTTTAAGCTTAAAAAACTTCTATTTAAATAAGAGTGTTAAAGTTGATATAAAATCATTTTTAAACCTTTACTGCATGTTTGGTTGGTATTGTAAGTTGATATTCATTTTTAAAGTGTTTTTTTTAATGTATGAAAATAATATTTTTATTATTTTTTTAAATTTATCTTTAATATTATTATATTAAAACAATATAAAATTTTGTTTTAAAAAATCAATGACAAACAAATATATACAGAATAACCCATGCATGCATGGATGAAAGATTTGAGACAAAACATAAGGGAATAATTTAAACATAAAGAAAGGGATAACAAGTCCAGACAAAAAAAACTGATGATGATGAATAGTGCAAAAAGCCTAGGCAGCTAGGGCATGCATTGACACATTATTAGGGTTAAAAGCGGCAAGAACAGAGGCCTGAAAAATGCGTCGTGGTGATCTGTTTGTGGTTCATCTGAAAAGGAAAAAGGTAGCTCTTTGGGTGAAACCCCAAAAACAGTAAAATTCAGTGGTCCCTCGTTACTCTCTTTCTCTCACTGACAAAAGAGGCTCGATCAAAGTGTTTGTAGTGGTAGTCGAAGCTCGGAGGGACTGAACCCATTTGGGATCTGACTCTCTTTCTCTCTGCGTTGTATGAATATGTGACAGAGAAGAGAAAGAGAGGGTACGCAATATCTGTGGCATATGCCAAGCTGTGAATAGTAGAATATGTGACTACTGTAGATGTCTGCCCTTATCTGCACTCACCACTGAATTTACTCACTTGACTACCTTTGATGATTCTGGCCAGACCACGACTGATGACATCTCTCTCTCTCTATTTTATTCGCATCAAAAAAGTTGGAAAAAAAGGGCTTCTTTAATAAGACAATCGAGCTAACACTTTTAACATTAAATACTGCCTACCTAGCTTTCACTGTACTGTTTGTCCTCATCCTCTCTCTCTCCCACTCTTTCTCTCCCACGGATGAGCAATACACTAAAATAGTCATGACTGGCAAATTATGGAAATTCTTACCCAAAAAAAAACTCTAAATAATTCTAGATATATATATATATAGACCTTCACTGTTATCATAATGTTAATCTTCCATATTATTAATATCGTCCTCTTGATCTTCTTCTTCATCAATATCATGACACATGTCCACGGTATGCGCAGCATGGCCATCACCAAAAGCACGCACATGGTCTTTAAGGGACCTCTTATGCTTAAAATCAGACCCGCATATGCAGAACCAAAGCTTACCACAATTCTTCTCATGTGTCCTCCAGTCTCCTCTAACTGCAAAAGGTTTGCCACATTTTCGGCATCCAAATGGTTTTGCGCCATGCTTTCTTTTGTAATGTGTTTGTAGAGTCTTGAAGTCCTTCAATGGCCTCGATCTTGGGTGCTCTATGTTGTTCTTGCATCCTTCAGCGCAGCAATAACATGGCAGTCTTAGCGTAGAAGAAGCTTGTTTTGGTCCTTTTAGTGAATCGGGTCCCTTTCGATATTGCGATCCATGCCCCCACATATGCATCTGATATGTAGTAGAAATGAAGCAAAATGAGACCAGAATGCAATCACAAAAAATAAAATTAATAAAATAAAATAAAATAAAAATTGACCCAACAAAACAGAAAAAGAAATTGCAACAGGAGGAAGGTATAATATATATTTATAGCTACATATACCTATATATTTAAGCATGTGATACTATATCAATAAATGAGAAACATGTCAACATATCATAACGAATTAAACCTGCATGTTGTTGTATCTATTGAATGTTTTATTGCAGACAGAGCAAGTGAACTGGGTCGGGCCGACAAGGATTTGAGCTGGGGAAGGAATCCAGTACTGTCCTTCAACTAGAGAGCCAATGTGATTATCTGGGTGGTTGCTGGTCCTAGCTCCGGCTGTTGGAGGACCAATATGGAGAGCTATTGTTACACCACTTTCAAAATTACTAGGGTTTTCTTGAATATTCCTAGGATGGATTGAAGAACGGCGATGATTTGGGTGTCTAGTAATGTGTTGTTGTCCAGGAGGGCTAAGAGAAAGAAAGAGGGACTCCTCATCTCCTTGGTCATCAGCTTCTATATAGGCACTTTCAATAGAGGATATGTAGGCGAAGGAGGGAGTTTGCATGGCGATATGATGGTTATTAGATGAGGGAGGGGGTGCGAGAGAGAGAGAGAGATTTTTGCTCTGTGTTGCGAGGATTAGTTGGAACAAGAAAGGCAAATATAGAAAGCAATGAGGTGGGTATTTTGGGTTTTTTATTCTGTCGATTTGCAAGGAACCGTTTTACTTTAAGGTTTTATATGTGTTGAAAAGATTAGAAAAAGGGAATATATATTATAATAAATTTTTTATGTTACTCAATCTATAATTAATAATATTTCATTAGTTATTCATTTATATTTATTTTATAAAAAGAAATAGAAGAAAGAAATAGAAAATTACTCCATAAGGTTTAAATTACAAGTGTTGGATACATGCATGTGATACTGCACGATCTGATAATCTCATAAGTAATGTTAGAGATAAATTTCTGGATAGATTTTAATATATATGGTCTCATGAAGTTTATTATTTGAAATTTTTAGTTTGTTTTAATTAGTTCAGTCAGACTTTCAATATTATTCTAACTTTTCTCTTCCCTCTGTTTTTTGCAATTCCTTTAGTAACAGGAGGCATGTAAGATTCAATTTCATTCATCAAGTTTATAGAATATCTTAATTTTATTTGTTTTTAGCTTAAAACGAAAAATTAAACTCGATTGAGAAAAGATGAAGATTTGGCATATGAAAAATGCAATTATCCCATTTAGGAAACACTATAACCAACGAAGAACAGATCACAAATTACCGCGTAATTTAGCAAACAAATTATAGTAATAGTTTAAGATCCAGTGAAAGATTGCCCCGCTTGTAAGGTGCAACTCTGCATTAACCAAAAAAATAAGAGAGAGATAAGAGCGATCAGGAAAACACTGTGGATCTAGACTACTTTTACTCGATGTGTTTCCTAAAAATTTTGCTTAATCTCGCGTGACAAGGCTCTAGAGATGGGTAGTTGTTCTTTGTTGCCGTAAAAGTCTCTCCTTATTTGCGGTGTCTGTGGTGTTGTTGGTCTCTTTCTTCTACAGCTAGTGGGTGTGTCATGATTGTGCATTAAATGCACACCCATTTGCCATGTCCTTTGCCTTCTACTGTGCGTTGGGATAGTGGAAATTGTTTTTGGTTGGATTTGACTTTCTGTTTGTTCTGGCGAGATTCTTTGGTTTGCTGCTGCCTCTTCTCTCTTTTCCCTGTTCTGGTTTCGTTGCAATGTTGCCGGATAAGCCTCTGTTTCTTTTCTGGTTTACTTGGCTTATTAATCTCTGTCTACATTGGTAGTTTCTATGCTTTTCATGTCAATTGTTTGTGTGGTTGATTGGGAGACTTGTGGTAGGAGGGTTTGATTGATGTTTTCCTCTTTTTTGGGATTGGATCGGCATGGGTTTGCGAGGGACTATATAACTGTTTTGTTTCTTAGGGGTTATACTCTTATAAAAAACTATCCAGCCTCTCTATTTCTCTTCTTTCTATGTCCCGCGTCGTTCTACTATGGTGATTAATTTCTTACATTTCCAGTCTTCACTTTTGCATTGCTTTCACTGGCTCTTTTGTTTTGTTTATTATCTGTTTCATTTTGGATTGTTGATGCTTTGTTCTTTTATGATTTGGTTCTCTCAGGGCTTTGGATTTTGGCTTGGGAAGGACTGTTGGCCTTGGTTGGTTGTCTGTGAGGTTGTCCTCTCTAGGTTTGTTTGTTGCCTTTCTAGATTTATCCAGACTGTTTTTTCAGTCTCCTTTTGGTTTGTTACTTGCCATTCGGGTTGTGATTTTGCTTTGTTGACCTTCTTCTGTTGCTTTTGATCTCTTTTTCTAAGCTTTGCTGTTGTTGTCGTCCTCTGTGTTGGTTTTAGCTTTGAAAAAAAAGAAAAAGAAAAGTATCTTCATGTCAATCATGTTTGTTTGCATTTGATCTTTTCTTGATTGTGTGTGGACATTGGTTAGAGCCTGTGTGCTTTTCATGTACAATATAAGTGTTTGCTTTGCAGGTTTATGTTCTTATTCGGATTCCAAGCCTTATACTGTGTTGGGGGCTTTCTTCTGTGTTCTATTCTTGAGAGGCTCTAGATTAGATGCAATTGTTGATAGATAAACATTCCAAAATTTTGCCTTGAAATAAACACACCTTGGGATTTTGCAGAGGGTTCCAAGTTCTAGATGTTGCATGTGGAGGTTCTCTTTGTCAAGACATTGAAAAATAGGTTTCAAGGAATTGTGTGAAATCCCAAAGAGTGAAGCACATTAATTATGATATAATATTATAATGGATATAGACATATGGTGAAGGTGGTGGAAAACACCCCTTTGCATGATTGGTTCAGGGATTCTTTGGAAGAAAATAGAATGGAGATTTCGGTTAATAGTTATTACTTCCAGGGGGTGAAGAGTTAGCACAAAGGTTCGTGCCTGTGGTGTTCGCATCTGATGGATTGGTTGAAGGGTTTTATGATCCTGATGCTTATAATCCCGAACAGGGTAAATTCAGAACGGGTCTTCAATTTGATCCAGAGCGAACGAGGCAAGGTTACACCGATTAAGTTTGATTATCCAAGATACCCTAGGGCCTATTAGGTTTTGAACCCATTCTTTACATATGATCTTTTATGATTGAATCTTGATTAAACAATGAATGATTGGTACGTTACTGGATTAAAATAAAACTATTATGGAGAAATTTGGGAAGGTTGTGATTGTCTATTGGAAGAAGCTTAATAGTACTACATCTGTTCCGAAGCTTCTAAACTAGAATAAGCAAAGAAGAAAATGAAAGTTATAGTTAGAAGTTTCTCATTGTCCAAAAACATTTACATTGCTGGCCGAGGAATGAATCCATCAAAAGAATCAGAACTGCAACCGGGAATGCCTATTTCTAATTATATCCATCTTCAGAGCAATATATGTGGACCAAGTGAATCCAAAGCTCTAACTGAAGTTGGGAAAGGGAGCACCGAATGTGATGTGGGGTTGAGATTAAACTCAGAAATCTTGTTCTGCGGGTGAGAAAACGTTCACTTGGATTGCCTGGTGTGGATTGTGGTTTTTTGCTGTTCTTCTGCATCCATGATGAGAAGGGGGGGGGGGGGGGGAATTTT